>Ga0307513_10002715_pt1 | contig 24366 bp, 8 predicted proteins | sample 15_EM_MG_FD_202174 | JGI IMG/M metagenome (GOLD analysis project Ga0307513, IMG submission 202174) | Populus trichocarpa ectomycorrhiza microbial communities from riparian zone in the Pacific Northwest, United States - 15_EM | ecosystem: Host-associated > Plants > Roots > Unclassified | place...
GTGTGGATTGAGATGGAGGTGAAGGCGAAGTAGGAGTGGTAGTAGGAGGTGTTGGTGAAGGAGTGGATGAAGATGGAGGTGAAGGTGAAGAGGGAGTGGTAGTAGGAGGTGTTGGTGAAGGTGAAGATGGAGTGGTGGGAGGAGGTGTTGGAGAAGGTGTGGATTGAGATGGAGGTGAAGGCGAAGTAGGAGTGATAGTAGGAGGTGTTGACCATGGCGGTGAAGATGGAGTGGTAGTAGGAGGTGAGTGTGATGATGGCGAAGATGATGGAGTTGAGGGCGGAGTTACATAAATTGGAGGGGTTTGAGATGGTGGATGATCAGAATTTGGTGGTGGAGGCGTTTTGTGAGATCCTTCAGATTTGTCATGGCCGTTGTCTTCTGGAGGGGAAGGCTTTTTGTTAGAACCTTCAGATTCATCATGATTGCTGTCTTCTGGAGGTGAAGGCTTTTTGTTAGATCCTTCAGATTCACCACCATCATCGCCGCTATGTTCTGGAGGTGATGGCTTTTCATTAGATCCTTCAGATTCACCACCATCATCGCCGCTCTGTTCTGGAGGTGATGGCTTTTCATTAGATCCTTCAGATTTTGATGGACCTTTGCCATCATTGCCATCAGACTCTGATGGATGAACATTTAGCAACGAACGGGTATGAGATTTTGGGAATTCTAGTGGAAGAAGAGTGAGAGGGTTTGGCAAAGAAATAGAATAGTCTAGGATCGGGCTCGAGTCTCCAACACACATAGGCATGCAAGAGACACATTCGACTATGCAGCCATTATGGCAGAATGAAGGGCAAGTCTGCTCCAGGTTATAGCAATGCCTGTATCTCTTGATCATGCATCTTGCATAACCTGGGGCGCTAGCCATGCCTGATGCATCTGATACAGCGACAAGCATTAGGAGTAAACTTGGCACAAAAAGCAGTTTTGTGAATGGAGTCATTGGTAACTGCAGAACTGTACTCGAGCAAGACCTGAGTTGATTCTTCATAGTTAAAGGCTAGTTTGCTACTTTGGGAATGAAATTGTCATTGATAACAACTCCTTTTATAGTTGTCAAAAACGACCATATATGAGGATTGAGCTAATATCACGTATCATAATTCTTGATCAAGTAAATGTTCGCTTGAGAGTTAATCTTTCACATGGTTCTTCAACAAGTTAAAGTCAGCTCCACCTCCTTTCTGTTTAGTTTATTTTTCCTGTGTAGTTATTTCATACACCTCATCAGTTTATTTGAGCTTCTGTTGCGTTTATCATGAACATAAATAGAATCACTTATCCATGAAGAACGTGAGCAAACTTTCAGCAGATGCTACTCCTCCTTTTAAGAATTGTTCCTTAATCCTTATCGTCGGGTAGAAGGAAGGCTAAGGTGCTAAACCGCACCCCATCATACATGTACGAGGATCCTAAGAGGAAATATTAAAATGTTATTAATGCTTCCATCTTGAAAAGCAAGATATATCTAGCATGCAAAGAAAGATGCTGTAAGAGCTCCTTTCCTTCTCCTGCTCATTACCTGGGTTTCAACGTCACCAGTTAACCTTTACAACCATGCACTGTAGTCCAAAGAAAGCGTTGGAATCACAAGTATTCATGAAATTGATTATCTCTGTTGTTACATAAATTCTGAGTTACTCCTCGCTTTTCAGTGCGTAAGCTGCTATTCAAGTGTAGAGTATTGTTAGCACTTTCATATGTCAATAACCCCATAGACGCTAAAGACTTGATGGGATTCTTGTTTATCTGAAAGTTATTAGAATACCTGGTATATATTAAGCTTTTAACTCGTGGTTTGGATCACGATAATTTGTTGCAGACGAACTTTAAGATCACCTGATCCGCCTCACGCATTCTTATGAGACATTTGAATTGAGTTATGGCTGTTGTTTTTACACGTGCTGTTCAAGTTCAAGGTTGTTGAACGTGCTTGAACCTCACCATAACGAAACAGATCTTCACAGCGTTCAGTTTTGGCTCAGATCTCCATGTAACTTTGAAGGTGTGTTGCAAGTATATGTTATTGATTTACTGAAGAAGTTGAGGCTGATATGGTAACTTACCTTGTAACAAGTATTAATCATAACTTTAGACGTGGATCAGATTTTTCACTGAACATTGTTAAATTATTTTTTGTTTGAAAAAATATTAAATTAATATTTTTTATTTTAAAAAAAATTATATTAATATTTTTTTAGATGATTTTGATATGTTAACATAAAAAATAAAAAAAATAAATAATATCATTTTAATATATTTTTTTATTAAAAAACACTTTTAAACACCAGTTTATACTACAATATTAAACACACACTAGGACACATAATTAAAATGGATTATACAAAGCCACAAATTTGATTTTTTTTCACTCAAGTTTTTTTTTTAAAATTTTATCCTTTCAAATTAAAGGTTGATTTGAGATATCGGATTTAATAATTTGCTTTAATTAGCTTCGTGCGGGGTTTTACCGGTGTCAAGAAAAAAATCTGACATTCGGTTTATCAATTCGGTAAATTAAAATTTTATTTTATTAATTTAAAACAATTTGAATATTTGAGGATAGAATTTGGAAAAAAAAAATGTTCACAGACTGATTTGAGCAAAAATTAGAAAAGTTGCTGGCCCGCAACGATCCTGATGTAATGTCCCAGACCGTTCTTGGATTCCCATGTGGGCGTGTTAGGATTTATCTCGTGGGTGATATCAAAGACTCTCCCATTACCGTATGCCTCAGCACTCTCTCTTGTCCCATGAACAGGATCATCAGCTGTTGAAAGGGTTGCTAGAGATAGCACGCCAGTGCATAGCAGCAGCAGAAACTGCTAGAATGTTCTCATGTTTTTTATCCAAGGGAGGAATTTGGCTACCAGGGTGCTAATTAAAGTGCAGGCAAAGACACATTACACGTATATATATATATAGATAGGTAGTTGTTTGGACGAATGCACTTAGAGATAAGTCGTGGAGAAGAGCAATTACTGGGTAGACTTCGTCTTCCACCGCAATATCACGTGAGGATCATTATATTCTTTTTATTTATGTGATTTTTGTGTTCATTACCCAGGTTACAGACTTAATCTTCCTAACAATTTTTTTATGCTGAAGGACAAGAATGGGAAATTGATGGAAGTTGCTTTCTTATGAAAGGTCTTGCCTGATAATTTTGCCTTCGGCTTAGATACAGAAATCCAAAACCATAGTTATCATAGTTAGCCAGTTATTGAGAAAAGTTTCATGACTGATGCTGCATATCAGAGTTTTTTTCCAGCTGTCGTTCAATATTGATGCATATGAACATTATCCTGACATCAACATACAAATTCAAAGTTTCACAGTGAACAAGAGAGATGATTCCCTAGGTAATTATTGACTGACAGATATAATGATACTTCACCTTCAAAAATCAAATAACTTGCAACCGTTGAAAAGGATAATTAAATAGCTTACAAGTTACAGAGTTCAAATATCATTTGATAAGAATGCATCTTGCTGGTGATCCATCAGCGTCAAGCATCCTCAGAGGTAAACAATGGACATTATAATGTCCTGGTATAATGTTGTCAAGTTTTAGGCCTTCCACAAGAATGATTTGCTGCAACATTTGTGCACAGTCAATTAGTTTCAGCTTTTGACATAATCTTTAATTTCCATTTTATATCCAGAAAGGAATCCATATTCATGCAAGGCAGTAAGCTGAAAGAGCAGACGGTTATTAAGAGAAAAACAAGTGTTCTCAGAAGTAATTGTAATCAAAATAATTTCTTACTCTTTTTTTCAGAAAAATAAGATGAGGTGGGATTGTATTAACATATGCAGCAGAGGATAAGTAATCAACTCCTGCATTTCATAACAGAAAGACCATCAGTTTTGTAAAATAATGATACAGAGATGTACAGTATCTTACAATGCAGAGAGAATTTGGATACCATAAGCAAAACAGGGGACTAATCTAATCTTACCAACTAGTTTGATGTCTGTGTTCTCAACCAACCATTTTGCCCCGTCCTCCATGAATGCAACATAACTCGAGTCAAATTCCTTTTTATACATAAGCTTCCTGAAATTCGATTAAATCCAATATCTGTAAAGTGCTGTTTCCTTTAGATTTAGCAGCATTTTATGCTATTTGAATCAAACTAATGACAGAAACGAATTAATTTCTATGTTTCTGCTAAATTAGTATAGAAAAGAATCTGCAGAAAACATTTCTGGATTTCGTTATCAGTATTAAAACTTGAGATGCAGAAACTTAATACACGAATTAAGTAAAAAATTACCTGTCAGTATTTAAAGTTCTGAATAGCACACGACGCACTCCCCTTGGAATATTCAAGGACTTCATAACCTCCGCTGATGCAAGAAGCTTGACTTATTATAGCATGATGTATTAAAAAACTATTAAGATAGGTCTTATCAGTCATCATCAATGTAAAAGGCGAGTGGATATTCAAGAATTTCTTTTAAGCAATTCCAAACATTAAAATTGATACATGGGCAAAATCTAACAAGCACTTTGACCTTGTCTAATTAGACATACATGGTTAACTCATTGGCTCTAGAGAAACTAGAATTTTCTAACACACAAACCAATAGTATGGATTGCAGAGTAGAAATGAGTCCAACTTAAACACATACCAGTTATGTTACTATCCCTTGGAACATCAACCAGCAGTGCAGGGCCTGTTGAAGAAAAAGAAACACAACAATGATCGGTGATCTCCAACATGAAATTGCAGGAACTAAGATTGTAAAACACACCTCCAAACCATTATAACCATCCGACTAACACCTTGAAAATCGATATTTAAACACCAGCAATAACACAATATGAGCTAATCTTTAAGGCAAATTTTATTTTCCTAAAATCATCATATAACGTCCTAAGAATATGCTATCGTCTATTTAAGCAATTAAAGTATACAATCAACAAGCAAAAAACAAAGGAAACAGAAGCACGGAGAAATTTGCATTACCATTAAGCACACCCAAGTCAAGTGAATTGACGTTATATCCAGCTTCATAGTATTCCTCGTAGACATGTCCAGGTGCATCAATATGCGTGCCTGTGTGTGTGGACAGCTTAAACTGAGAAGAATTAAGTTTGGAACCGTTCTTCATGCTATCAACAAGCCAAATGAACTGGCCCAGACCGTCCTTGGATTCCCATGTGGGCATGTTAGGATTGATCTCGTGGGTGATATCGAAGATTCTCCCATTACCATACACCTCACGATCTCTGATCTCTCTTCTAGGTTTACGAGCTAGTGAAAGGGTGACTGGAGATAGCAGCAAGCCTAGTAGCATCAGAAGCTGCAATGCCCTCATGGTTTTGTCAAAGGGAGGAATTTTGGCTATCAGAGTTCTTGGTGCTTAGCAAGCAGGTAGATGCACGGGCACATATATATTGACTGTTGGATATTTAGGGCATCATTTTCAAATCAAAATGGTCCATTAATATAGAATCAGATAACGATAACAAGATCTCAAATGGTGAAAGGAAAGATAGGGAAATTGCGGATAAATAATTAAGGTTAAGGGAAATGCTTAGAAAATAGTTGAAAAATGATTAACGGGTGTTTTTATTTGACTCTCTCGTCACTCATCGTCTTCTTTGATGGCTCTGGCTACTTTCTTGATTTATTCGAACTTTGGATCTGCTTCCTTTTGTGATGTGGCAACAATTATCATTGATTGGGATGATAGTCGTAATATAAAATCAACCAATTTAATTATTTTTTTCAACGTTCGGAATTTCTCAAGCGGGTGAATTATCTAATTCATAAACAAAGTTTTCTTACATGTTCTTCTTGACGAGAAACAGTTCCCTCGTGGCATTCCGTTACACATACAGCTTCCATAGATTTAACTTACCAGTGGAAAGTTTTCTAGTGTTGATTGCTTTGTTTAATTTGGGAAAATATTTAATTTCCACTCTTAGAGTTCTAATGAAAAATTACTCGTTGGGGTTACAGTGTTATTTACTTGTTAGGGTTCAAACAAGAATTATTGCTAAGTATTATAAAATTAATATTTCAATAAAATTGATGAGTGTCTCTGAAACGTGAAAGTTAAGGCATCTTAGAAAAAGGCAAAACTAATTCAAAGATATGATTTTATTTTTTTAAGAAAAAAAAAAGATATTGCCGGTTGAAAATTAGTCTCTTGAGATAGAGTTGATTCATCACAAACACATCGGACGCAAATAAAAAGTGTGATGCATGAGATTTTAAAAATAAATATTTTTCTTATTTAATTTTATATTTTTAATTATGATAAACAATGTGATGGATAGAAAAACAAATATCTTGTATTTAATTTTATATTTTTATTCAGTGTAATGTTCATTATTTGAAGGAAATAGTTTTCCTAGTTTATTTTTTATAGTCAACATTACAATAACTTTCTAGTATTGTTTTCTATATAAAAGATTATATATTCTTCTAACAAGTAAATTAAAACATCGATTAATATAAATTTAATGTCTTGAATGTCTTTCTATAATTATAATTTTTATGGATTTTAAGAGTTTTAACTTCCATTAAGCTATATTACGCGTCACATTGTTATTTCAACAAATTGCCAGAATATTTTTAAAATTTGGCCCAACAACTCTCTCAACGTAGTTGTTTAGAATGTTACGCTACCAGAATATTAAAATGTATTAAATTAAAATATATAATTATCAATACCACTCGCCTGGTCAAAAAATATATAGAAAAAGTAGTGTATGATTTCACACGGGGCAACTAGGTGTCCATTGAAGTTTAATTAAAAAAAATGTTTGAGAGTGTGGTTGTGATTATTTTTTAAAATATTTTTTATTTAAAAAAATATGTTAATAATATTTTTTATTTTTTAAAAATTATGTTTTATATTAGCACATCAAAATAATTTAAAAATATTAAAAATATATTAATTTAAAATAAAAATAATTTAAATTTTTTAAAACACAGTGCTAAACGAACCTGGTCAATTTTCATTCGTTTTCATTGTCAATTCAGTCACGTGCAGCTATGAGAGGTCGCGTTATCTATTTAATTCTCCCATCAAGCACGTGACATTCACATGGTCAAAAAACTGAACTCAAAAACAAAAGTAATAATTGAATTCAATTATTATGTTTGTCTTACTCTTGAATCTAGATCAAAGGGGTTGGTTTTTTTTTATTTATTTTTATATTATTTTTTAAAAATAAAGTTTATTAGAAATTCAATTCTTAATATTTTTAAATATAATATTTTATTAAAACTTTTGAATTGAATAAAAGTCAAACAAAATACTGTAGGGAAAAAAATAGTAAATCAGCTCTGAGCAGCCAGCCACAGGCCATGATCTTCTGTTTGGTCCAATCTTATTTTACTCCACCAGCCGACGCCTAGATCACAGTTCTTGCAAGAAATTTAGCAAGTCTCGTGGAATATTTAGCAAAAACTCAAGCTCGGTTATAAAAGTGAAAAAAAAAAAAAGTGCCTGCTTTAGTTCGATCGAAAACTTTCTTTTTATGGAAAAAAGAAGATGCATTTCACTGGAAGCGTCACATTAATTGTTTATGAGACAGAACCTGAGGGTCTGGGATTTACGCACAAGACACCGGACCCAGAACACATTAATACGAGGCACAACCTATGCTTAAAAAGTAAATGGTCTTGGATTCAAACCCCAAGCGTAAAATCACTCCTCTTTGAGTCCCCGAGTATGATCTGTGAAATTCTCTTATAAATATAGGTGACGTGGCATAACTTTTTAAAGCCTAGTTTATGCAGGAGTTATTTGAAAAAATAGATATATTTTTTTCATTTTATTTTATATTATATTATTAAGTTTTCCTAGTTTCTCTTAGAAAGTGACGTATTGTTCTTAGAAATTTTGGTAGTGGAATTCATGATGACATGACCTGCACAAATACATTATATTGGGGATTTACAATGAAACAACCTGCAGAAAAAAATTATGTTAAGGACTCGTAATAAAAATGGACCACACTTAAAAAAATATTCAAGGTGGATCAATGACAGTTTTTTACTAGGGTTTAGTGTGTTTTTAGAAAAATAGATATTTTTTAGTTAATTTTATTTTTTCTTATTCTATATTATTATGTTTTTCTATTTTTTTAATAGTTTTCCTAATCGATTTTTCCTATTCAATATTATTATGCTTTATTTATTCTCACAATAGGAGGATCTCTGACCCCAACAAGAAAATTTGTTTTGCAGGTGCACATAATTTCCAGCGATTACCAAATCTTCCACATCATAGTTCATTGAGGTTTCGTCAAAATAAATATTATGATCAATAGATAAACTGTAACCATGCCAGTGTCACAAATGAAGTCTGAATTAATAACCATGCACATTTATAGAAAGTCTTGGACAATTACAGACAAACACTACGGATAAATACCTTAAGATGTCAGAAACTTATGGTGAAAAATTATCATTTGATGAGAATGCATCTTTAATTTTGGCGATGCTTCAGTGCCAAGCAACCTTAGAGGCGTAAACAATTAATGGACAGGATATATTCCAGGCTGGATGTCATCAAATCTTGAGCCTCCCACAAGGATGATTTAATTTCCAGAAACATAATTAGCATTAATAATAATTAATTAATGCTGAAGGTTGAGTACTGTTGACACATTTCTTTCCTCAAATCCAAGACCCGTCGTGAATTGAAACTATGATTTTGGTTTTCATTTGAAGGATGTTGAAAATTGAGCTGTAGAACAAAAGGTAGATTAAAAGCTTACCAATTAGCTTAATGCCAGTGTTTTCTACCAACCATTTTGCTCCGTCCAGAGTAAATCCCACGAAGCTCGTGTCAAGCTGATTTTTTAACACAAGTTTTCTTCAGATAATTAAATACTAGCACTGTTCTATTCAGATGTTCAAACACCAAATGCAAAATCCATTTATCGGACCATTATAAAGGTAATGTTTAGTGTAATTTTTACAACTTGATTTAAGTTATTTTTTAACTTTTAATTCAAAGAAAAGTAAAAAATTATATATCTGGTTAGAAATAACTTTTAACTCCAATCAAAATTTTATCATAAAATTGAGTCAAAATTTTGTTTTAATTAAAAACTTAAATTCTTAACCACATTCTTTCCTTTAAAAAGTTGTTTTGAGTCATTTTTAATTGCATATTTTAAATTTAAAGTCATTTTAATTCTTTTTTAAATATGTTATTGATGAAAAATATTTTTTAGATGATGACTCATCATCGTTATAATTCAAAAATCACGTCAAACGAACTCTATATCAACTACTATTATATATGAAAGGCTATTTGATTACCAGTAGCATTAATAATTAATCACAATCATACATAGAACATGCAGTGTATTCGAAGTATAATACCATCTTTATAGCATCTCTCCCGCAGTCAAGAGTCCAAATAGTAGGGCACAGGGGCCAGCTGAATTAATGGTGATCGACTTCTCTTGCACTGTTTTATTCCACTCAGTACCTCCCTGGGGCTGAAATCATTGTTTCCTACAAGAAATCAGGCAGTTTGCATGAACCTAGCAATGAATAAATAAAAAGTAGCAAGTTATTGCATACATTTTACTTGAAAAGGTAGCCATCAGTTGTATATATCAAAGAAAAAAAGAATCGCAATCAAATTAAAATGTTAACATGCAGGTGGCACAATGCCTGGATATATATTTCTTTGCGCGGTATATAGATAATCTGTGACAATTATAATCAAGTTTGAAGCTAGCGCTTCAGAAACAATAAATTAACTTACAATGAAAAGTTGTCATTTGATGAGAATGCATCGGGTTGGCGATCCTTCAGCACCAAGTATCCTTAGGGGCAAGCAGTGGATAGAATAAACTCCAGGTTGGATGTCATCGAGTTTTAGGCCTTCCACAATGATGATTTCCTGAAACGAGCTAGAATATTCAGGGCTGAATATTGGTGGCCGATGCACTGTTTTCCTTAAATGCAAGAGTCACCGTTTATTGAAACTTATTCTGGGTTCTAGTTGTTGAAGTTAGGAGTGAAATTAGGTCAATTGGCCAGAAAGAAAGGTGCTTTGACATGATCGTCGTCATCTAATCTCTAGACAGTTTATCAGTCTCACCCTGCTTTCCAGAAGGACAAGATGGCCTGGAACCACATCACTCCAGGCAGCAACAGCCAAGTAATCGATCCCTACAATGGTCAAGAATATGTGTGCGTATATTTAAGTTTGACAAAAAATATATATATATATATATATAGCAAAAGAACCAAGTGTTGAATTAAGGAGGCTAACAGCTACCAATAAGCTTAATGTCAGTGTTCTCCACCAGCCATTTTGCTCCGTCCGTGGTAAATCCCACAAAGCTACCAATAGGTTAAGGTGTCATATGATTGATACCTGCAAAAGATTTTTTTTTAGTAAAAGTAAGGACTTTCTAATATTAAAATAAATATTTTTTTTAAAAAAAATACAATAATATTTTAGAAAGATACTCTGAAAATATATATACATCAAATAATAAAGATTGTAAACCCTTGTTATAAAAATCTAATTGTGTATTTATAACCCATGAGTCTTGTTCTTTTGGAATTAAAGTATAATTTTACCTCTGCGATATTTAAAATTGTATTGTAAACTATATTCCACTCATTTTATCTAGCTAAAAGATGGAGACATAACATATCATGAAAGATTTTAATACACATAATAGTATTAGCAAAATATAAACATGTTTAATTAAATATATTTGTTGAAAAATAAATCCAATAATAGTTTATATAAAAATCTAAAAAATTAATGATGTTTGAATATATAGATATACCAAATCAGGTCATATCCGGTCTACAATAACAAAAATTATCAAGCTCAACATTTAAAAAAAAACACTTATTAGCTTAACAGTGCATTAGGCCAAGCTATCGGGCTTGGCAACACTTGTCAAATCTCAAGAGCTAGGTCTTGGAGGCACCAAATCTAGATGGTGCTTGGATTTAGCAGGTTCCAAACCTAGGTTGTGTTGGGCCTCATGTATTACCAGACCCATCCCACCGGTCTAACACCATCAATCAAATCTAATTGTACTTGGATCTAACCGTTGCCAAGACCCAACACGTCTAGAATCGAGACATTGCCGAGCCCGATCTTAACTAGGTAACTTTAACTATACCTAAGCGTGTCTATATTGGGGGCATCTTTATGTTGTTGCAGGCCAGCCCAATGCAGCCAATAATTAAAGAAAATTATATTTGTATGTTTTTCTTGATTTGAAATTTTTAATAAAATATATAAAGATAAAATTTTGTTTAATCAATTACCATTAAGCACTTCAAGGTCAAGAGTGTCCACATCAAACCCAGCATCGAAGTAATGATCATGGTAATGTCCAGGTGCATCAACGTGTGTGCAGTATGAGTGATCAACTTCATCTCCGATATGTTGGCGGAGGACCCATTCTTCATGCTTTCACGGAGCCACTAGAACTTGCCTAGCCCGTTTTCTTTGGCGAAAACGGCAGGTCGCTCCTGTACTTGTGAGTAATGTCAAATATTCTCCCATCACCATACACTTCACGTCTGATTGGGATAAGTTTACTGTCTTGTGAAGTTGAGACCGAGGTGTCCGTGGTGCCAGGGATGGTGGGGTAAGCGGCGCTGGAGGCTGTGACGGTGGAGAGGAGAGAGAGGAGTAGACTGAGTAGTAACAAGAGGAGAGATGTCATTGATTTGGTTTTGACCATAGATACTCAAAATGTGAGTTGAAAAGTACTGTATCTGAGGAAAGATTAAAATAATAAAACTTGTGGTTGTGGTTGCTTGGTCGGTCCGTGGTTGATATTTCAATGGGTATAGAAGCTTTTTTTTTTTTGGTGCAGATTTATTGTTTTTTTATATCATAAGATATTTTTATGACGTAGTTTTTCTATTTGTACAGCCTTGCTCGGTATAAATGAAATGATTCTTTTGCATTCTCACTATTTTTTATTTGAAAAGATTCTATTGTGAAAAATGCATTTTAAGTGTGCTCATTTTATTGACAGTGTGAGAATCATCATGTGATCCTCAAACTATTTCAATTAGAAGGTTTGGGTTGTATATATCATCAAAACCTCTAACTTGGAACCCTTAATTTAGTCATTAATTTTTTTTAATTTTTTTCTAACGAGAATGAAATTTCATTAATGAAGGATATAATGTCCAAATTACTAGCAGAAAGTCTAAAAACAAGGACAATTTGCGATGGAAAGGGCATGAACTCGTAGTCCTTTAAAACCAATAAAGGGCACTATAACAAGTAGTTCATCTAGCCAATCGTGTCAAACTAGAGTCAGTAACACAATGGAGAAGACATGCAATTCATCTGACCAGGAAGAACAGTAGAAGTAGACCCCATCGGTATATTTTATCACCGTTCTCCACCTCCGTCCACCAAAACACTCTTAATATAATCACCTTGGGAGTGGAGGAATCATCCTTACCATACACGTCGCAGCCCGGCTAACCAAGAAACATGGTGGCTCTGTGTTCCATTTCGCTACCATAAACGCACGGTTCCAAGAGGATTTCAACCTACAAAAACACCATCCAATAGCTGAAATCCATCATTTCTCTCGCGCTCAAATACTGACACCAGTAATTCTAGCGCCGCACTCCTCCAAACAGCTTAACAACCCTCTAGATTTGCCAATAAAAACAGCAAAAGAACTCTAGCCACCACTCTCCATAACAACCGCATAGCCTTAAAATTCACATACAAACACAATAATTTCACTTCTCTACTATAAAGCTAGTAGTATACAGTCAGTTTCTCTGCACACTAGATCCATTGATAAGCAAGGAGAAGAGTTACCGAAAGCAAATAAAATAAAAACCATCATCAATCCAAAGTGGCAATTTAAAATATTGGAGAGTACTGTGGGAAAACCTTCACCAAGAAAGGAGCCTGGAGAGGTCGGGGAAGGCCATCCCTAGATGGAGGGATTAAACCCTAGACTATGAAAGACCGAAGGCCTTAGAGAATGATTTTCGACCAGTCCCTCAAGGATAAATTGAAAATGTAAAGAGACTTTTTAAGGACAAAGTTGATGCAATTAAAAGTTTACAAGTAATATATTACATAGAATTTCTAAAATATAAAGATAAAAAATCATTTTCTCTAAATATTTTCTGAGGATTTTGCTACCATGCCATAGTTTAAATGGCATGCGACTTTTTATTTGAAAAAAAAAAAAAACATGACCCAAGTTCGTTTCTATTGCCGATTATCTACCCGCGATTGCTGATTAAAAATCTGAAAATTGAAGAAATGCTATGCTGAGCAGGGAAAATGAAACTAATGGAAATAGGTTTCTGATCACGACAAGGTTTTTTCGAGGGGAAAATATCAGTGGGACTATCAGACATGACAGCTATTTTCTAGTCGTTTAATATTTGCTGTGCAGTAGCTGTCTAAAATTTTATTAAACAATAACCAACCTTTCAGTCTGCCTTACAAGAACACTTAGTTAGGCATCTTTTGAACAGTAAGTATACCTCGACATGGTCTGGCTAGTATATCCATGTCTTTTTAATTTATACTTGGAGTCGTCAACTTCCATGAATTAGTTAGTTTAGTATTGAGCCACACTTATCAAACAATATTCATGCGAAAATGAGAACACTGTCTTCTAATTGTTTGTTCTGTTGTTCTGTGAAATTGTTCCTCTCTCTCTCGGCCTCAGGTAGCGCCCAAGTCTTCATATGTGGCACCATGTGATTAGTGAATAAATGGGTCTCTTGCACATGCAACCTTGTTCGTGTGTTAAAATCAAGATTTTCACCCTAGTATTTATGATTTATATATCATCGTGTTCCTATTATACAAGCCGTTGTACTGCCAAGTGGGGGGCTACCCATATTTTAAAATGATGCTTTGAATATTACAGAGACTTGCATACATCATTTGTTAGAACCGTTAATTCATATTTATAGAGACCTTCGTACGTAACTTCAAATATTGCATTGTATCGACTTGACTCCAGAAAAGTTGTATAGTGGATATCATTTGCAGTATTATATGTATATGAGATATTTTATATTCTCGATGCATATTTACTTAAAATTTTTAATTATACTCCACTTTTGAAAAAAGAAATACTACAAATTATATCACACATGACTTGATATTTCCAAAAAAATACTTAATTAAAAAATAATAAGAATGTAAATGAGATAAAATTTACCCTATATATTAAAATAAAGTTTTGAACAAGTACTTACGAGACCTTAAAATGAATTGATCCTGTATTGTAGTCATTTTCCTTGTTTATGTTAAGCAAAAAGCTATGCAATATACATTTATAACATGATCTTTTATGTAATCAAACTAAAAATAATTATTAATAAACATGTAGCAAGGAAATTTCATTCAAAGTTTTTATTGTTAAAAAAAAGTTGTGTAATTTCTTCTTTTTTTTCTTTACATAATTGATGAACGTGGAATTTACATCTTAAAATGTCCTTAGAAAACTAATCGCAATGCTTGCCCGTTTATCAATATATCAAACACTAATAAAACTTAATAGAGATAGATCAGTAAGGTGGAGATGGATTTCGACATATAATTGCTATCGTTTTAAACTAATTGCTGACCTGAAGTCCTTTTTTTTTCTCGAGAGAATCTGACGTCAAGTTCTTTGAATGACGAAAACTATGACATGAAACTATGTTTACATGTTTCAAAGTTGTGGGTGTTAATCATGTGCTGATCCAGTGGTAAGAACTTGAGATTAAGAGGTTTATTTTCTCTGTGGTCTCAGATTCGAGTCATGTAGTTGCTCATATGATGGCCACTAGAGGTTTACATGATCGTTAACTTCAGGGTCTATGAGATTAGTCGAGGTGCGCGCAAGCTGACCCGAATACTCACATTAAACTAAAAAAAAAATTATGGGTGTTATCATGGTAACATTAGAAAATGTTAATTGTGTCATTAGAAAACTCGACAATTCCAAATAATTTGTTATGCTCCAAGCCCCATCAATGCAATTTCTTTGTATTCAAAAAGCCCTAGCTCAACCAACCAAAAATCACAAATCATGCACTTGGGCATCCTAACAACAGTAAATTCACCCCCACATTATAAATATCTTGATACAAACATGTACCTGTCTGAACATGCACTAACTCCAACTTTTGAAGTGCTCTCCAGCCATACATAAAACTCATAGAAACTCAAATTCCACACGCACAGCCCCCCCAACTTCTCCTCCCTGTCCTCTCGAGTCCCAAAAATCTCTAACCTGCGAAAATGCTGCCTAGCATCCTTCAGCTCCTGCTTACCTTCTCTATTCTTTTCAGCACCAAAAATCTCGTAGCTTTGTCTCTCACCTTACCACAAGACATCTCAGCTCTCAAAGCCTTCAAAGGATATGACAAAGTCGGTGGTAGAGGATTAAGATAACAAGTAAAAATGTTGGGAGATCAAAATGTATAAGATTTACTCAATTTTAATTGACAAAAGACTTCATTGGTATAAATATTTTATTTGGGGTAAAGAAATATAAATTTAGATGGTTAAGGATTCAATGAGAATTTTGAAATGCTTAATTAATTTTATTGAGGACTTCTTTGTGAGGAAAATAAATTTTTGGAGTCAATTTGAGTGTTAATTAGAAGAAATTGAAGTTTGAGAATTGAAATTAGGCTTTAGAAGGTTTAATTGGTCAAATCAAAGATTTAATTGTAAAAGTAAATTAAAGTTTGGATGCCAATTAAAGACTTAATTGTAGATTCCCAAGACCAATGATTAACCTGTAAGTGGTGCACAATTTTAGTGGTATAAATTGGTCAAATTAGGGGCTAAATTGAAAGGAATTGACATTTTGGTAGTCAATTAAGGATGAAATTGAACAAATTAAAAACTAAGGACTCGTCTATAAAAGGCGCTGAATTTTGGGGCTGATATTTGAATTTGGCAAAGGTGCAATTACATGTAATTAAAAGTTGGGAGATAATTACAGGTGCAATTAAAAGGAATTGGAAGAGCAGAGACCAAATTGAAATTAGCCAAATCTCAAATTAAAAAAACCATAATTACTAGGGTTTAACCTAAACGACGTATTGTTCACCCATTATTCATCTCATTCATTGTCAACTTTGAATGATCGAGTGAGCATATTCAGGCAAATGAATATGACGTTTCTAACCACCTCACGGGCTATAATCACAACCATTTAACTGAGAAACACCTCCTCTACAATCTCATGCCCATGAATTGGATTTTTACACCTCAATTCTTGCACAAAAATCTCCAACTTCTTGTCCTCGATCAGCTTTCCCTATATTTTCAGATATTAGGCTGATCGAGTAGGCACTTTTGAACGAATAAATGTAAAGCTACAAACCTCTAAATTGAGAAAAGTTGGATCCAAAAGAAATGTGTGCACCTCCTCTACCAACTTCAGGTGATTCCATTGATGTTTACATGGAAGTTGCTTCAGCGAAGCCTTAAAAATGGTCAGCCCAATCAACCTTGACTGTGACACCTATTTTTCAAAAACCAACTATTTTTTCATGTGTTCACACTTAAAGCTTATCAAATGGTTTTATCAGTGGTTTTAAAACCTCCCTTTCAAGATCAAAAGGCTGGAAATAACTCATTGCCCTCAAAGTCTAGCAAAACCGCCAAGTACCCCTAAAACCAAAACCACTATTATAAAATCAACCTAGTACAAGAGCTTCCAGCTGTTAGCTTTTGTCCAGAACCCTCTCACTTTGATCAAAGGGCTAAACTTTGATCAATCTTTGGGGGAATCCATCAAAAAACCTAGAAAAACCCTATAAATACACCTGGAAATCAGAGCTAAAAAAAGAAGAGGAAAAAGAGAAAAAAAAAAAGGGAAATACTATGTTAATAGACCCTATTTTGAAGGTTTAATAACCTAAAATAGAAGGTCTAACAAGTTTTAGAGAGAAAAAAAGAGTGAAAAGGAAAGAAAGAATGGAAATAGAAGAAAAAACAATAGTCTATAGTCAACAAGCTTGAAGAAGGTATAACCATGTAAAAACTCAAAGGTGGAGTCCATATTGCCTGACCATTCATACTTTCTTAATGTTTAAGTCTTTTTTGAACTTGTTTTAGTGTTATGTTGTTTTCTAATTTTGTTTTGATTAATACGTAAAAATATTATTTTTATTTTTAAATCTTGTTTGGAGTTATTGTTCATGTTACTGAGTGTCAAGGCAATATATTTGTGACTAATTTTGATAAAATAAAGTAGTTTTGGATTCTGCTAAAAGGTGGCAGTCGGTGTTTGATGCCTTTTATATTTTGTTACTATATGTTCTTGGTTCCTGAGCATGATTTGGGTTCCAAGTGTTCAAAAAGTTAGTTGAGAATCAAAATTTGATGTTTTTGTTGGTTGTCATTGGGGTTGTAGTCATGAAGTTGAAACTTCATGCATGTTATTAATGTTATTTGTTAGTTTTTTTTTATTCAACTATGTTTGGTATTGATAATGTGGTTTGTTAGAACTAAAAGCAATGTGTTTAGACCCCTAGAAGACCAAATCTAGGTTTTGGCATTAATTCTTTGATTTCTAAAAATTTTCTAGATTCTGAGTTCATGTTCTTCGCATGAACTTTGCCTTAGCCTTTATTTTTTTAGTTGTTTTGGGTTAATTCTTGGCATAGACATGTCATCTTTATCAAATAATTCAGGGTTAAAACGCATTAATAACACATATTCATGCATTTAGATTCTAAGGTTCTTTCAATTGCCCAAACACATTTCAATCATATCGTGGCTTGTGATTTGATCTTTAAGTGTTAATCAAAGAAAATGTTGCTCAATCATTTCATCTTTAAGTGTTAATCAAAGAAAATGGATGCTTGATTCTTGATCTACGCATGATTATGAACAAAATCTTGCCCTTGATTGCATGAAAACTTGTCTGGCTTGTGATTTGTGTTTGCTGGGTTTCGGTTTGAATGTTCATCGTGTTCTTGATGTTTTTGATGTTTGATCTGTTTTTGTAAAAAAAAATATGTTTTTGTTTTTTTTTTTAATTTTGATATGTTTGTGGTTTAATTGTTTGTTTTGCTTTAGTTTTAGGTCAAACCATGATTTTTGGTTCAGTTCAAAATTAAACCAGTATTTTTAAGTCAACTTTATTGGTTTATTTTGGGTCAGATAGTATAATTTTGTTTGATGATTGGTTTTTTTTTTTTTGTTGACAAATTTTTGGCTCAAAGTGTTGACGAAGTACCGGTGTGATGAAGGATTGGCGATGTAAATTGACAAGGCTAGAGTGGAAACAATGTGTGGCTGTCGGTTCATCACATCAGCAATATTTCACAAATAAATACAAATGATCTATATTGTAATATGGTCGGCTTTGTTAATTCTTTAATATATATTATAATCTAACGATTTGATCACAAATAAATACAAATGATCTATATTGTAATGTGGTCGGTTCATCGCATCAGCAATATTCCTTTACAATTTTACTATATTATTTGAGATTTATATTGAGATGGGATTTCGTGGAAGTGATCGAATATCGTACATATACAATAATTGCATATGCACTTTAAATTAACTTGGTTTATGATTAACTGATTTCTTTTTTTAAAAAAAAAATCAGTTAATCATAAACCAAGTTAATTTAAAGTGCATATGCAACCATCACAATCAATCGATGATTATCCTCCTCTGGGCTTCCTAATTACTAGTTACCCGTTACAAAAAGGTATGCACTTGCCATTTGATTACTAGTTAATTACAATTAAAAGAAAGCCTTTACAGAAGGATTTTGATAAGGTTGAACATTAATTCTTAATTGTTTTCCTTCAATTCTCCTCGAAAACCAAGGCTCTCCTGTGGTGTTATAAGAAAACTAAAACGATTTTGGATATTGAAAAGAAGCATTTGAAGTTATACTAGGTCTGAAGGAAACATATATGAATAAGGAGATGCATGGTATCTGTTTTTCGGTTGCTATAAGGATTTTGAAGGGACAACATAGACAAAATGAGGAGGGTAGGGGCCACCAAATGAAATCCCGGAATTTGATATGCTTAGAAATAAGATTATTTGGTGTTTGGATAGTGGTTAATTACTTATTTATGTTGATATTTCTTTCTCCATAACACAGGAAGTAGGGGTGAGTAAAAAACTGAAAAAACTGACACATGAAAAAAAACTAATTAAACTGATTAGAATATTTAAAAAAATATTCAGTTCGATTCAGTTTCATAAGCCTGAAACCGAACCGAATCGAAAAAAATAAAAAAAACTGAACCGAATCGAAAAAAATAAAAAAAAACCGAACCAAACCAAAATCAAGCCCATTAGAAAGTCCCAAAAAACCCCAAAAAACAATATAGTTTTTGGTTTTTAATATAAAATAACCGAACTGAACCGAACCGAACTGAACAAAATCTGGTCAGTTGGGTTTTGATTTTTAATATAAAATAACCGAACCGAAACCGGTCAGTTTGAATTAGTTTTGGTTCAGTTTCAGTTTTATTTTGTGAATTTTACAAAATTTTAGTTTGGTTGTTTTTATAGGTAAAAACCGAACCAAACCAAAAATGATCACCCCTAACAAGAAGTATGTGATTATTGGTAAAAGTTTTGATACTTGCAAAATAGTCCCTATCGGTGGAGTTTAGGGACCTTTAATGATATAATTAGTGACTTTTAAATATGAGAATACAATAAATGAAAGAAAGAGCTTTAAATTCTAACAACAATGATGTTTATTCTTGTTTTTGGTATGATAAATGCTCTAAGAGTTAAGGTATAAATGTTTGGAGGGTAGAAATTGTGAATCTTTTACTCAAGTGATTAAGAGGGTATATATACTCCATGAACCTTATCGTTTTGATGGAGTAGAGGGATTGGAGAGTTGTTTTCTCTAGATGACATTAATGATGAATAAAAATATCTTACACGTCATTAATGAGATGAAAATATGATAAGTCCTTCTAACACCTTTCATACACCAATAGGTGTTAGGAGATTATTATTTCTGACCTTTTTTACACCTACAGGTATAAGGAGATGATTATTCATAACATGAATAGGTCATGTTAATAATCTTAAGATAGAACCCTATAGTCCAAACATGATCTCTAAGACCAATTTGGTCCAGCGCATAACCAAACCTAGGGGAGATAGGTCTACCGGTTCATTAGATCCATGATGCTTTGGGTACAACTCACGGTTGAACCCAAATATATTGGGTCTAGCAAGTACTCAGACCTATGGTGCCTTGGTTAAACTCAAGTATATTGAGTCTGACAACTTGCTTGGGCTTAACTCATGGAAAAACCAAGGTATGTTGACTCTAACTACTTGTCAAACCCATGGTGTCTTAATATATGATCATGGCTGAACCCGAATATATTAGGTACAACAATTTGCCAAACTCGTAGTTCCTTAGGCTCAACTCATGACTAAACCCAAGTATATTAAGTATGACAACTTGCTAGACTCACGGTGTCTTGGGCTTAGTTCATAGTTGAACCCAAGTATATTGAGTCTAACAACTTGTCAAACTTAAGGTGTCTTGAGCTCAACTCAAGGCTGAACCCAAGTATATTGGGTCTAGTAACTTACTAGATCCATGGTGCTTTGTGTCCAGCTCATGACTGAACATAAATATATTGGGTTTGACAACTTGCTAGACCCACAATGCTTTGGGCTCAGCTCATGGCTAAACTCATGTATATTGGGTATAACAGCATAGGAGACCCACGGTATCCTGGGCTCAGCTCATGGCTAAACCCAAGTATATTAGGTCTAGTAGCTTATCATACCTATGATTCCTTGAGCTTAGCTCATGGTTGATCCCAAGTATATTAGCTTTTGCAACTTGTCAAACCCACAGTGCCTTGGACTCTACTCATGGCTGAACCCAAGTATATTGATCTGGCAGCTTACCAAACTCATAGTGCCTTGGGCTCTACTCATAGCTGAACCCATGTATATTGAGTCTGTCAGTTTGCCAAACCCATGGTGCCCAAGCTCAGCTCATGGCTAAACCCATGTATATTAGGTATGACAACTTATTAGACCCATGGTACCTTGGGCTCAACTTAGAAATGAACCTAAGTATGTTACATGCCAGACCTACATTCAATTGGGTTCAACACATGGTTGTGCCTAAGTATATTGGGTCTGGAAAAATGCTAGACCCATGTTAAGTTGGGCTCAGTATGTGAATGAGCCTAAATATATTTAAGTCTGACAGCTTATAAGACCCACGTTCGTTTGAGTTATCATCCTGTTAGGGGTTTAGGTTGTTTCAGTGCATGAAAATATTAACTCATCAGTTCCTCCAAGTCTTTATGCATTCATTGCAAAAAGACTTGAAAAGCCTTATGGGAGACAACCGGTCAGGTTTATCTCGTCTTCCTTATAATAGAGGTGTCGTCCCATATTGATTTAAAATATTGTTAGATGGAGGCGAAACAAATCTTTTGAACGACCATTCAACTATAAATAATCAATTCAATAGGTGTTTAGCCTTCCTAGGGTTATGATGTGATGTCTCATGTCCTTCATGTATTAATGAGAACAACAGGCGATGGCTTAAATAAACCTTTATCTTTTTCAATCCCATTTTTGTACTTTTGTCAAGATTTCGTTCTATTCTTCCTACAATTGAAGCCTTTAACTAGAAGAATAGGTTTCTTTATTTTTGCTGAAAAGTCAGCTTCTAGGTAAACACACATTGCACTTCATCCTTTCTTTGTCGTTTGTTTTAAACCTTTTAGACAAATAGATTCTAGAACAGGAAAGAAAATCATTTGTTTCTGAAGAGGATTTTAGTTTCAGGCCTTAAACTGGAAATACTTGTCAGGGATCTACGACTATTAGAATAGGCCATAAATTTAATATTTGTGATGTTCAACCCTCTTCTACTAGAAAAGAGAGAATGTTCATCAATAGGTTTCAAACCTCAAAGGACAAATAAGGTTACCTTGGACGCCATAGGATAAGGCAAAAGGTATGATGTTATATGAGCATGTGACCCTAGTGAATTCAAAACAGCCAAGAAACTTTATGGTTTTATTGTATGAGACTAGTGACCGGGTTACTTAGGTAACTAGCAAACCTATTGGGGGAAATTTTATCATGACTACCCCTATATACATGTACGAGTTTGGGTACTCTTTTTCCATACAAGGGTTTGTAAGGGATGTATAGTTTTATTTCCATCTAATTCCTACTCAATTTTACCCTAACGAGTGGATTGCCCTATCAACCTTTGATAAGCTAATGAAGATTATCCAAGAGAAACCCACAATTAGGGTGTTTAGGCATTGCTAATCAGCGATGCTAATAGGCGACCTTCCATACCTTTTCAACTAGGCTACAAGGGCTTATTAAAGGTATCTTTCAAGGCAAATCTACCCAGTCAAATAAATGGAAGGGAAGATGGGTGATTGTGAGATTTAAAGGTGTGGCTAGACCTTAGAAAAGGTATAGTACTATCTGGGGTTGTTCCCACTTTTGAAGAGCACCCCTTTCTAGTGTGAATGACAAACATTTCCTCAATTAGAAACAGGAGGAGAGGGTATGCAGTAGGTTACGTGCACTTCAGAATGAGTATGAAATAAAGTGCATGGCACAAGGGTTTTATGACACTTTTGGTAATTTTAGCTTACTGCGTTGTTTTAATTTCATATGTTATTCATTATCTGATTTTTTCTTGTGTATGATCTTTTTTAAGAGTGGTTGAATTAAAGTTCAGTGGATCTACATCATTCATGCCCAGCCATGCACCCACTTTAACACCTAGTTGTGCCTCTTCATCTGAAGACATTGTTATCTCACTTCCTAAGGAATTCCTAGTACATATGAGGCAGGGTACAAAAGTAGCTCCTATGGATGTAGAGGAGCTTTTGGTGGTTGTTTCTTGAACTAAGGTTAGGCATCAAGGCACTGCAAATGGAACTCGATCCTCCATATCAGGGGGTTCTAAGGTGCTTACTCCCACATTAATCATTTTTTATGTTGCCTCTTGTTAAAAGAGAATAAAAGTATTTATGGCTTTTGACTTTTATATGGAAGTGATTCCTCCTCTAAGCAGTAATCTTGTTCCAACCATCTCAGTCCCTATGCTTGCTTGGTCTTCCAACCAGGTGCCTCACACCTCGAGGGTGTAAGACTTCTTCTCGATGCTAAATTTGGATCGCACTCATATTTGTTTTCCCAACCTAAACGAGGAGAAGAGAAGCGTGATGGAGTCTATTCTTCAGGGGAGGCCCACCATTAGGCCTAGAGGACTGGAGGTGATCAACAACTTGGATAGGTTGCTTACCTTTCCATTTAATGTCAGTACATTGACATATCCTAGTTATCAATGTCACTTGGCTATAATTAGGCAGATGGCCTTCCAGGTATAAAGAATCTTCATACAATGCTTTATTTTCTAACATACTATCAATGTCATTTATTTTCTAGCATACTAATTAGTCTTAGAGGAGCAAGTACTAGGTGATGATCTCATGGGTTAAGGATATTAAATGAATTATTTACCATAGATGGTCGTGAAGACTTCAGTGAGGGTAGCATTTAATGGAGTAGTATACATTTTAAGGTAATTTGGGCATTCTTTGATCGACCTCTTTTGAGTTTTCCTAGGGTTTTATGTTCCTTCTAGGAGAACAATCTTTCTTGGAAAAACTCTCAGTCAAATTTTTTTTAGAGAAATAGGGAGGACAATGACGCGGCACACTCGTTTTCTCTACGCGAATATGTTTTTTCATGGCTTGTTTTACTTTCAACAAGCTCTTGTTTGGTAGGGCATACAACTTTTTTCCACAAAGCTCTTCCCTTTACTCCATTAATAAGGGATTCATAGCCATAGGCTTTAACAATTCTTCAACCTTGAGTATTTTCTCATTAAACATTTTCAAGTATGCTCGTGTGGACTTGTCATCCGCCTAAGTGATCCTATAAAGCTTCATAGAACTCTATTTTATTAGGATGTTTGTACTAAATCTTACCACTAGTATGGTACAAGGATCATTGAAGCTTGTGATGGATCCTGACTCTAAATTATTATACCATGCATGCACCGACCCCCTGAAGGTTATGGGGAGGATCTTGCACTTGGCATAGCTATCCTGGATGACCAATTCTAAGCTACTTCGTACATTTTGTATATGTTACTTTAGGTCTAAAAGATCATCATAATTATCCAAGGTTATTTTTTAGTCTTTGGAAATACAAGTATGCAACACTTGTTTGGATAAGGAAGAATCTTGAATCCGATGGGGGTGTAGATGTCCCTATATATATATATATATATATATATATATATATATATATATATATATATATATATATATATATAAACCAAAAATTTTTTTTTAACACATATGTGTGGAT
>Ga0307513_10002716_pt1 | contig 24366 bp, 29 predicted proteins | sample 15_EM_MG_FD_202174 | JGI IMG/M metagenome (GOLD analysis project Ga0307513, IMG submission 202174) | Populus trichocarpa ectomycorrhiza microbial communities from riparian zone in the Pacific Northwest, United States - 15_EM | ecosystem: Host-associated > Plants > Roots > Unclassified | place...
TGGGGTCCACGAGTGGGAGCTGGCCGAGGTGCGCGAACGGCCTTTTTGTGGGTGGCAGGGACAATTTCAGCTGGAAGGTGCAGCCTAACCAGACACCCCGTTGTCAAAAACTGAAGCCACCGATCGTGGAGACAGACTAACCATTCGCGAAGGTATTCAACACCTTCAGGGGTGAGAGTGTAGTAGTAGTATTGCCAAGAGAACTGGGTCTTGACGAGACCCTTGGACGTCAAACTTTGGAGGGCCTTGATAACTTCGAGGTTTGGAACGTCGAGATCCTCATGTTTTGCAAGGTTGTAGTCCTTTTTGGCAACCAAAACACCCTCTGTTTTAAGCTTTCAGCTCCAGAGTGCCCCGTACGAAAAGAAAAGCGACAGGGCGAGACGACGAACCCTTGAAGAGGTTTTCGTAGATGGTGCGACGGTTCTGTTTCGAGATCAACATGATGGCGTGCTGGGTTAAGTCCCGAGAGATTCAGAGGTCCAGATATCCTTAGAAACGGGTTCCTTTGCGTACCGAACCTGTGAAAGAAAGGAAGCTAGCGTTAGTCAAAGTCACCGCACCAAGCCCATCCAAGCGTATCCGCTGCATCCATCCCAATCTCGTGTCCGGATGCCACCGACCATAGGCTCTGACGGTGGTTGGACCCTTCAGAGCGAAGTATTGACGACTTACAGGTCTAACAGACGGCAATAGTAACCTTAGGCCCTGGATCTCGGGGATGGGAGATGATGATTGGGCGTGGCGATGTGGCTTGATGTTAGTTCCCACGCTTGCTACGTCTTCTCCGCTATTTCCAATCGTCACTCGGAGCTTCCTCGTCGCCTTGCTTGTTGCCAGGCCGATCCAGGCGATTGCTCACGCGGGGATAGGTTAATCACATGAAAATGTCCCCGTCCCATTACGTCGACATGATCCCTCCTACACGAAGGTGATACGGCCGAAACTGTTTTAAGGTGTAGTGACAACTCTTTGAAAATCGTGTATCTCACATGGCGAGCGGAGGACCATCGGAGCGTAACACATCCGTATCAAGTCTCAGGAACCGCGCTTTTTTTTTTGCTTCCGTCCCCCCGCGCAGTGACTTCTATCCTTCAATTTCAATCCGTTTTAGGATCCACCCGTCCAGATTTTATGAGTTTTATGAATTTATCCGATATCTACCATACATCACACGCGTTTACCCCCGGTATACCCGCGGATTCGCGCAAAAGTCAATCTTGAGAAAAAGCTGACGGATACGTAAGTCTCATGCAACAGTCGAAGGGAAATCCTGGTTACAGTGAAGGAAAGGTGCGGACCGTATATGCAAGATGAAATACTGTATGTGCCGTTCTGGGATACAAACGGCATCCCATCTCCAAGTTTCAGGACTTAAGGCTGGCCAGCTGGTCATCCGATTAGAGTCCCCTGCATCCCTGGTCAAAGAACACCCTGTAGAAAAAATCTTGTGCCATACCTCCTAGGTGAACATCCGCTCGGGAGATTGTGGAAATGGGCGAGCTTCTACTTTGTTCACCAATCTCCAGGGGATCATCACTTGACCCACAAATCTCCCATTGGGATTCTCGTTCGGGCCAAGACGGAATTCGTCCGTGTTGAGCAGAAGGATGTTCAGCTCACTGTCAGTGCCGACGAAGGTCCCTAAGAAAATCCGCCCGTCGGTGACAGTGACCCTAAGCGTGTCGTTTAGGAGCCGCTGAACCATTGACAGCGAGGTCAACATCGTATGATGGACACGGTGATCAGCGTTCTGTCTTGAGTTGGACCTTCGGCGCTCCAGCGGTTGTTGTCGATCGTCGTTGCAAATCGACGGAATGCGGCATTCAAAACCACGTGGCAAACCCTGTCCCGCACATTAACGACCTGGCTGTTTGTACAGGATAAATGCCGTAGCTCTGCCACGCGGGTACAATGCGCGCGAACGCGGCGCTCCTTTTCACCGGGGCTGATACTCCTGGAGCTGAAACATCAGAGGACCGAAACACACGCCCCGTCCCACCTGATCCCTATCTCCCCTTCAAAATTTCAAGTGGGTCTTGGACTCCGAAGAGATTTCCCAGCGGTTCTTTTACCGCCCTACGGGGTGGCATAGGGGACATCGAAGTGCCATTTATCATTTTCACCTGGAATCGACTTGACGCCCCGGCATCTTGCATCCCGCACATATAAAAGCGGCCAGATGGTCAACATTCCCTCAACCTCACCGCCCTTTGATGACCTCCAGTACACGCCACGAACTAATGGACCCGTGGTCGATCTTCGCGCTAATCTCTCCGACTCTTGTCACCTGGGCCTACTCGAGCCTTTCTCTTCCAGCGGTTGACGATATGTCTCGAGGGGAAGGAAAGCCAGAAGTAGCGGATGGCCCTGGGGAGGTACGTCTCGCCTATTCACCGAAGCCCCGGGTCCCCCTCAGCATACCTCAGATAGTTCGATATGAGGAGGGTGCTCCTACCTTCTTCTCAATGATGAGATCTAGGATACTTGGTGGCCCGGACAAGCACACGAATCCTAACCACCGGCCGGAAGCGGGATTCGATTATAGCTTTTCGGGTCTCCGCTCTCCATCGAGCTCCTCACTTGACTCTCAATCGACGGGATCCACAATTCCTTATCAAGAGCTTCCCAATACAAAACCCCATGCGAATCTCAGCATTGAGGTATCCAACCCTCGGTCGCGGGGGGACACTCCTCCGTTGAAACAACTCTTGGACTTCTGCTGGTCGCTTTTTCAGTCTAACTCATACGCCTATCTATCATTTCTGCGCGCTTATCCCGAATACGAACTCACCTTACCGATCGACACCCTTCGAAAACACGAATACAAGAGGCTGGAACTATCCGGTGAAGTCTACATGGACTACATGGGTGCCTCTCTGTACCCGGAAAGTCTCATCCGCCACAACTCCACGTTCTTGTGCGAGACTATCTTGGGGAACACTCACTCGATCAGTACCAGGTAGGCACCCGAAATTTGATGATACATGGAATGAATACCGATTTGATCACACAGCTCTCATCAATCAGCCACATGCGCTGAAGAGGCCCGATCTAGTGTTCTAGCCTTCTTCGATGCCCCGGCCACGGAGTATACGGTGATATTCACTCCGAACGCCACAGGCGCCATGAGATTGGTCGGAGAGGCCTTCCCGTTCGTTCAAGATAGTTCATTCGTTCTCGGCGAAGATTCCCACAATAGCATCAATGGGATCAGGCAATTTGCCCTAGCCAAGGGCGCAGTGACGGCGTACATAGCCTCCACGCCCCTGGGCGGTATGGAAGAATCTGAGGCTAAGGTACCAGCGCTATTGCCCCTGCAGGGTCAAACACTCACCACGAATTTGTAGAGTGTGCTGATGGCCCACCGCCCCCGATCGCCGCTCGCCGATTCCCCGTGCTTGTTTGCATTGACGGGGTCATCCAACGTTACGAATAGCAAGAACCCCCTGTCCTTGGTCAAATACGCCTCCGACCTCGGATACTACACACTCCTCGATGCTGCTGCACTTGCACCTTCCTCAAAAATATCGCTTCGTACCATAGGTGCTGATGCGATGGCGATCAGCTTCTACAAGATGTTCGGATTTCCGACAGGAGTTGGCTGTCTCGTAGCTAAAAAGTCGTTTCTGAGGCAGTTAAAGCGGCCGTGGTTTGCCGGCGGAACCGTGGACGTGGTTCAGGTACCAGGTGATGGCTTTACCGCGGCACAGGAAATACACGAGCAATTTGAGGTATCATTTCTGCATCATCTATCCAAGCGTGATTTATTGAACTATCCTCCGTGTAGGACGGAACAATTAATTTTGCAAGTCTTGCTGCGGTTACGAGAGGATTGAACATGCTGTCTCGATATGCCCCCTACCTCCCTTTGCGGTTGTCTTCCCTCACGCACTACCTTGCGGAGTCGTTGACGGAAATTAAACACGATGCCGCCCGTACGCCTGTCGCTCACATCCTCTCCCGGACACCAGGTCGGAGACTGTCAGCAGTCGGCGAACAGTCCGACACCGGATCAACGGTTTCTCTTAACTTCCTCGAGGTGAATCAAGCTGCTTCGTCGCTTGTGAATCTCTGACGAGTTCAACCTTGAATAGCCTTCAGGAGAAGTGATGTCCAACTCGTTCGTCGAGTACGCCGCAACGCAACACAAGATCTCCATCCGGACTGGGTGCATGTGTAACCCTGGGGGAGCTACAGCGATCCTCGGGGCCCAAGAAGAGATGGAGAAGTACTCTCCGGGAATTTCCCGCGGCGATTTCGGGAACCTCGTTGGCAAAGAACTTGGAGTCGTGAGGCTCAGTCTGGGGCTTGCCAGCGATTTCTCCGATGTGCATCGCTTGTTGTGCTTCGTAAGGGGAGTAATCGCTTGTGATAGCGAGAGGAAGAAGATCTGGTCGAAGTGGGAGCTCCGCGGGCAGCGTCACGCTTGAAGTTATTCCCTGGTACCTATCGACTCTTATAATCACGCGCGAACTCGCTTGCTCTTGCTGTACTTTACCCCCAAGCGGCGATGTCTGGGGCACTGAGCGCACTCATGGCGCAGCAAGGCGGGAATTTGTAACTCCCATATTCTACTACCATACGACCTTCCCTATAAAAATATGTCAGCTGGTTACAGATTTCGATGGCTCGCTTCCCACAGGACTGCCACTAGTGACCCACATGGCCTTAGTTTTGCGTTTAACGCCACTGTGGAAGATGGATAGGTAAAAGCCTCGGGGCCTGTTGGTAAAAGTCGGATTTCTTAGGACCTGCTGAATAATTCTCAACTAGACACCCGCTTTTGGCTTCTGCACGAAAAGTGGTTGAATATCCGGGGTCTGGGGTAAGCTTTTCCAACTGCTGGATATATAAGTCCTCGCAACTGTCAGGGAACAAAAATTTCCAACAACCCCCGGATCTTTGGCAAGCTTTACCTGGACAGCGCTTTGATGGTACTACTTATAACGGAGTTCGGCACTCCAGTACGACGCTCGCCACCGCAGCCCCGGTTTCAATACCATTGACGATCGCCGATCTGCGCGGAACTCATTTCAGCCACACTCTTTCACTGTATATGATTCCCATACTTGAGTAAAGTCTACCCTCCGCACGACACGATGATCACCAATGGATCTCCTCGAACCCCACTTAGCAACGTCAAGGACAAAGAAGCGAGTCGGATCGTCACTTTCACCTGGGACGCAGCCACCATGGCCCTTGGCCGATACAGGTCGAAATTCTTCTTGGTCTATGCCAGCGAACACCGACTCCTCGAACCCGGAAAGCGCTTTCACTCGTCTCTCAACCTCGTCTCGGGACACTCAAACCGTCATTCCAAGAAAGGTCCGAAGGTCACGTCGTTTTGGTTGAACTGCAGTGGAGGGAACGGCGACGCGGACGATCCAAATGGCGTGTTATATCAGTTATCCCGCGCAGATCCACCCTTGGTTCGCCGCACGGGACGGAAGAGGAAGGAAGTCTCGGCGGATAATGGAACTTCTACCGTTGACTGTTACGAGCTCGAGGTCCTGGTACCGGAGGAAGGACTTATCAGGCAATGTTATTACTGCCTGTCTTGGGAGGAGGATGGGCGCAGGTACTCGCATATACAGCACGACAAGTATTGGTGTTCAAGCGTACGTGGTTCTTCGAAATTCCCCATTTGGTTGTGGCTGACCTAACACATCGTCCCCCAGTGTAAGAAGAAAGGGCGCTTCCTGTCTACCATTACCCCGAAAGAGAAGCTAGGAATCCACGTAAGAGGAGATTTTCACCCCATAGAAAGAGACAACATCTATGCATGATATTTCGGACAATCACCTTATAATACCAATCCACCGAGCTATGTGCTCGTCTGTAATATACATGGAACTTCATACATGGGACTTTATAGTATACATCCTGTCTTAGCTATTGGATAGGAATGCATTTATCTGTTTTTCTTGGACGCCGCTCGCTGTTGGGAAGAGGCCCATGTGTTTAACCCTTCGCAACACCTCCACCAGCGTGTTCAGCAGCGACACAATTTCCTCGTCCTTGAATTGTGCAGCCAGCGTCTCGTGTTGTAATGCGATGACCCAACGAATCATCAAAGCAAAATCGCCACGTTCGCGTGTATCAGAGGTTCCAGGGATCGCCTCGACGAAATGCAGCATGTCCCTAACGAGGAGTGCAAAATGTTCCCGAAGAACGGGATCCTCAAATTCCCGAACGCCGTTCTGGACGAGGAAGCGGAAGACGGATATGGACAGTTCGACGAACATGGCGTTCATCCGGGTGTACGCACATCGGGCGACAGACACAAGGTGAGGAATGACTGGAGGCCATTGTTGAGTATCGTGTAGAGGGAGAAAACAAAACGGACGAACCCTGGAGAGTCTCTTGAGGGGAGAGTTTGGAACGGACTTCATGTCTCAGCAAATTATCCGCTTTCGCGCATAGGACCTGCTGGTCGCCGTGCACATGTTGCCCTTGCGTGGGCAGCCACCCGTACGCGATCCTATCCTGCGCGCTCTTCTCCGCCTCGTCAAACAGCGCCCTGATAAAACTGCTAAGAAACGCGATCGTCTCCACACTGTTCCTCTCAACCGCGCCAACGTCCTCCCCACCAACCTCCGATTTGTTGAAAATCAGCAGCACCGTGAGCATATAGTCCAACAATGGGGCTTTCATTGTCGGCACCGTCGTGTTCCATATTCGCATCAGCCGTTTGAGGGCAACACGTCGAAGCCACGCGAGCCGATGTGGAGGCACTTGCTGTCGAAAATCGCGAATCGCCCGGTCCTCCAAGTCACGGTCGACAAGTGTGGTGAGGGGAACGAGACCCTTGACAGTGTTCTGAAGGTCCTCGGTTGTACATCCTGCGATATGGGCCATGACACCTTCCAGGAACTCCAGATCCGTAAAAAGGTCCGCGCCTGAGTCGCTGATGACGCAGTTCGCGACCGCAGAAAAGACCCGGCGATTTTGTGACACTTTCGTGAGCCACAGGAGACCGGTAGTGGGCTTATGCGTTTTGGAAGCAGCATCCATGTCGAGGTCCTGCCACGATCGATGAGAACCAATGGTGTATGTTGTCCGGGCCCACATTTTCCACTTCCGCAATCTCCGTAAAGCCCATGAAGTAGGTGTCCGAAACGCACAATCGACGGCGGAGAATGCGGGGAGGGTGAGGGTCACGAGGTAAAACAAGAGGGCGGCGACGACCAATACACTGACGATAGCGGCCATTGTTACGTGTAAGATCCAGAGGAGACCCATCAGTCCAATGAGGAAAAATGCGAGTGCCGCCTCCAGAAGAATCGGGAGAAAGGCAATAACCCCCTTCACGCCCCAATTCTTCAGCCCATCATACCGGAATTGCCGCAACGATATGTCCTCTCGCAAGGAAATGGGAATGGACCGCATGTATTCTCGTATCCATTGTTTGGCAAGGATACAAATGAGAGCGGCGACCAATGAGCATACGAGGCTGGAAAACCAAAGGGTGTTGATGGCAACGTCCCAAATGTTGGGTTGAAAATCCGTCGGAACGCGACTTTGAGATGAGGTTTGGTTGAAAGATCCTCCCAACTGTTCTGATATCTTGGAAAGGAGCCGAACGGAGACTTCGGTTGGGTCCGGCCGGAGCCATTTGTAGGAATCGATGATAAATGCAGTGGTAATCGCCGAGAACAGACCGGCCTGTAAACCAGAAATGAGTACCTTGGACGTAGGGATCCGGACAAGAGAACCATACGAAGACGAGCAGTGTATCGATCTCCTCTTTCCAATTTCTAACCATATGATTGTCATAATCCTTTATCGCCCGTGAACACGTCTCCCAACTTTGTTCGACTTCTTCGGGATGGTGTTCATCCACAAACTCTTTCCAAGCCTTTACGTGTAGTCAACATTCCGACCAACGAGAAAAATATGAGCTGCGCACTTTATCCAGAGGTGTCTCCGCTCTGTTCTGGAACGTCTCCCCGCGGAAACCTCCGTCAGAGTTCCATCCGGGGTTCTAGAAATGGTTCATCTCAGTGCTGACCGGAGATGAAATGCGGTACCCACTGTAGCAGCGTAACTGGGGAGATAGCCGCCGTCGTACGACCGGGGGTTCGTTTGGGTCGCCGCACTGGCGAACGGAGGCGGATCGGCAAAGGGGTCCAAACCAGGGAAACCCTTCGCACTCCGATCAACTCTCAGTCTCACTGGTTGTTCCAAGAACCGTAGTCTGGTCGGGAACCTAGGATGCACACTAGTCGTCATAGGTGATGGCGGGGTCTCCGAAAGGTAGCTTGCTATGACATGCCGTACAGCCTACGCTGTGACACTCGTGGCTGTCCACTCCCATCAACTGAATCCCGGATGGGCTTCATTCACTGACGCTGTCACACATACAATCAAAACCCCTCATTGATTCCGGAATCGGCGAGGTCCTCAGGCTGATACCCGGGGGGTATGGCAGTGATTTATTGGTGAGTAAAGTACGAAATAAACTAGCGGGTCTTGTTCTTAATGAGACCCGGGTAAATTATAAAGATGCCCAGCACATACCCGCTGGGTTTGCTGAGGGCAAATGCGTGGGTATGTCTTCAAAGTACACTCGATTAAACCCGCGGGCTTGTTCTGGGTATATTGGTTACAAACTCTAAAGAAACTCACAATTACGCCGGGTAAGGGGGGGTCTGCCCCCAGTGAGAGCCGAGACGATGTCGAAGGAACAAACGAAGCGTGCGATCCGCCAAAGAGCTAAACGACAGTGATAGTCAGCTACCAGCATGAAGGAATCGAAGGAAAAAGGAACGAACTTTTTGTCGCAGCGAATCGAGACAAGACACACGTCTGAATCGAAGACACAAGAAGCAGATGGAAAAGACAAGTCGAAAGAAACAGAAGACGTAGGAGAAAGGACAGTGGGAGGACGGCGGTTGGATGTGCTTGAGCTCAGTCCTCGAGGGTGTAAGTGATGCCGTAGAACTCGGCGGAGGGGTACTTGAGGCGGACTTGTTTGATGACCCACCACATGGGCGTACCGTACGTCACATGGTTATGCATGCCTCGAGGCATTCCAGAGTGCAGCATGGCGAGCGCGTCGCCGTCGCCCGTAAAGATAAGGGATCCCGAATCACCGTGGTCGGAAAAATCACCCGAGGTCTTGCTGTGGTTGTATACGACGACCTCCCTGGACTCGAGTCCGAACTCGGTGCAGGTATAGCCCTCCATGCCCGAATAGCGGCCCAAGGTAAACTTGGTCGCGTTACCATACTTGCCGACGATGTAGAGGGGATCACCGTTCTTGTCCACCGTGTCGGGATTGAGGACACGGAGGCGGGGAAGAATGGAACGGATGGGGAGCTGGAGACTGGCTGGGATCTTTCTGCCCTTGCGAACGGAATCGAGGGGCCAGAAGTGGTCTTCGAGCTCACCAGCCGTGTATTGGTTACCTGGAAGAGTTGAATGTCAGTAAGCGAGGCTGGAATGGAAGGAGGGGGAGCGGAACGGAACGCACCCAAGTCGACGCTATTGCGCACAAAGTTCTTGAGCTTCTCCCCATCGAGCGCGAGCGTGGCGATGTCGCGGGTGTACTCGCGCTCGTCCACCCTGACGGCGATCTTGGGGGCCCAATCGACGACACCGAACCTGCGGCCGTTAGAATCTTTCCACTCGCCTTTGACTTCGTCGAACAACGCCTTGAGACCGGCGCAGTCCTCGTTCTTCTCCTTCAAGGCGTTCCTCTTGCGATCCAGCGCCTGCGTGTCCTCCTCGTCCGTACCCAACGCCTTCTCCAACTCCTCGACTTCTTCAAACAGCCTGGCAGCGTCGCGGAACCCCTTCGCCACAGCTTTCTCGATCTCGGTGATGGCGAGATCGAGACGACGCTCACCACACACGAGGATGTGCTGAGGGTCGGCCTCATCGAGCTCGTAGTCGGTGGTGGTGTCGAGGGAGGCAACATGTTTGTTCGTGAGGGCGAGGACTCTGTTGCTGGGATCGCCGCTGCTCGTCTGCACCTCCTTGAATAGGAGCGTAAGGGTGCCCTGGGCGTCGTCGGACTGCCTGGCGATGGGGATGCCCAAGCCGGTGTTGAACGGGGTGTTGAGGCCGAACTTGGCGTTGCTGTTCTTGACGACGCTCATCAAAGGCGGGCCATCCAACCTGACGACCGACCCCTCGTACCACTGGACGACGACGTCGGTGATATTGAACTTCGCGAGGATCTGGAGGATGTCTGGCGTCGCGTCGCAAACGTCCCTAGGCTTGGCGGTGTTGGGACGAACAGCGATCCATACGACGACGGGGCCTAGAGTTGGCTCCTTGCCGTCCTCGACGGTCGAGAAGCGAACTGTCGTCAGCGCCGAGTAGTGGAGACCGCTGGCCCTCATCGACGCGATGATCTGAGGCGCGACGTCGTCCCACACCTCGTTGAGCTTCGTGCCGAAGACGCCATGGGCAGTCTTGGTCGGGATCTTGAAGAAACGGGTGCCAGTCGCAGGGATAGGGAAGGGGTTCGTCTCGAGGTCCGAACGCCACATGAGCTGGAGATCCCCGACGCCGTGGTAGTAGAAGTGCATCTCGTATCTCGAGACCATGTCGGGGGCTACGACGGTGAGGGCCTCCGAGTTGCTGCTGAGCCCCGACCAGAGGGTCTCGGCATCACTGGGGGCGGGAGAGGTGGGCGAGGTAGGAGAGGCGGGCAGCTTAGTACCGTCTTGTGTGGTAGGCTCGGCCTGGTAGACGCGAATGAGACAGTCTACCATGAAGCAGGTGACGGCTGAAACGCAAGAAGATATGAGTACGTGGAAAATGAAAGGCGCAGAAAAGAAGATAGAAGACTTACAGCCTAGGTACTTGGGGTTGGCCCTCACCTTCTTGACGTGATCCTGGATCCCAGGAGCAACACCTACAAGATGGACGGGCAATAATGAGTGACAGACGGTGCGTGACGACGATAAGCTCACCTTCGCCCAGAAACCTGAGGCTAATGAGCTCCTCCTCGGTCAGGTCGATAATCTCTGCGGGAAACACTCAGCACTCGTAACGAAGTGGAACGACGGACGCGACTCACTCTTGTCCGCATATGCTGGATTCATGATGGGAAAGAAACAGTTCACAAGAGATAGTGGTCAGAAAGCGCAAGTGAGTAACTCGTCGATGGGGATGGATGAGTTGGGGAGCGTGGAAGCTACCGTGAGGTAGCGACACTCAAGACAGACAGGGCAACGTCGTGGAGATTCGGTAAAGAGGAAACTAGCTAGCTATCGTATCGTTGGCGTATGTCGTCGATCGTCGTAATCCCAGGATTACAGAGCGATGGGAAAGCGCGAAGAGGGAGATCCTTTTGAGGGCCTCGAGCGAGTGAGTCGAGTCCGTGGGGATCACACGATCTCACGCTGCTAGTTTACTGGGTCAAGGGGAAACCTATGTTACGAGCGTCGTCTCTGAGGGAGTTCAGGGGATCCAGGGGATCCAGAGATTGACACACCGCAATTGGTCCCAATCATGACCAGCGCTAGCCAGAAACCCGTGACATGTGACACACTGCGGGGACTGGCCCATGCGCCACCCTGCATGCAACATGACGGCAACCCCCAGTGAAGGAGCTCCCTCCCGGTCAACAATTTATAGGCTATATGGAAAAGGGTTCTCTTCAGTCTGAATCGTGCACCCCGGAACTCCATTTCGTCATAAAATCTGCTGTCCAAGACATCCTATTAGTTTATCCGGGCCAGGATCCGGGCCTCCTGGAGCTACGCTTACAACTAGAGATATACGAATTTGAATTTCTCTCCATTGCTTCGACTTGTCTGTGTTGAATGGACCGAATGAATCGGATGCTGTAGCGAAACGAGGGTGATATCGGACGCGTTTCCCCTCGGAGCCACGAGGATCTTCACGAGGCCGTCCGTTGGAGGATCCGCAAGACTACGTGGGTAGTATTGGTTATTGGGTCAGATCAGCCAACGCTCTGCACGAGGTTATGGGATCACCAATCCAAGCCCAGGGCTAGGCCCGATACTCTACTCGGAGCGTGCCAGCCGGGATGAGTATTTTGAGAACCAGTCCGAATAATCACGGTCAAACTAGGCTGATCAAGGGCCAATTGTATTCGTGATTCGAGGAGGAAAGCGACCCGAGACTCACTCCCGGATTCTAGCTATAGGCGACATCGCCTACAGTGCGGTTTTATCACGAAAGATTTCGCGCTCGAAGCTAGGCGATACTAAATCTGCGCCCAGTTTGACTGCACCCAATCTCAGGTGACTTCCATGACGGGATCTAATACATCGAGTATGCGTATAGCTACAGAAACGTGACTGTATAACAGAGTTCTAAAGGGGCATGAGAGGGAGAACAAAAAAAACAACCGCCGTGAGAGCCTGACTTCGGACCTCAACAGGACAACGACCTGGCCCTGGTATACGCATTTGATGACCTCGTGCTCTGTCGTAACCACGATCCCTCTCCTTCAATCGGGTCCGATGGTAACCTTGGCTCGTCCTCGTTCAAAATAGCGCTGAAATCCACCGTGCTCACCCCCGTCAGTCCCAACGCAGGACTCCTGACTTCCCTCAACCTCCACCCTTCCACCTTCTCTTTCGATTCAGTATACTCTTTCGATTGTCGCCATCCTGGCCTCTCCGATGGGTGCAAGGACCTCCGACCGCGGGTTATGGCGGAGTTCATAAGGCTCTTCATTGGCTCCTTGTCCTGATCCTTCTTTAGGCTTCCCTCGATGATCATGTTCTCCATCTCTTCCGTAAGAAGGTCTATGACTTCTTCAGATATCGGTGCAGGTTGTTGATCGGGGTCCGTCGGAGGTAGGAACGAGGGATTAAGTAGCCGCACGTTCTGGTGTAACATGCTGAATACTACGACCACGGAGATCAGGTCGATCTGTGAAGGTTCGGCGGATCAACTTACCTTCCAAGTCCAAGTTCTTTGCAATCTGGTCGTTCTGCTCGAGGAGTGTCCGCCAGTTCCTCACGTCCCAGTCCTGCTCAATCAGTTTGGGGAAGACAACAGGTGCGACCCTCGAGAGTGCAACGGAGAAGAAAATGGAGAGTTGGTGGAGGAAGAGGATGTGTTGGTATTGTACATGTTCAGGGAATAGGAGGGACCAGAGCAGCGGGACTGGATTCACGACTAGCGTGAATTCAGTGAGGAGGCAGATCAAGAAAAGAATGTATCGCCACTACGGTGAGATGTGAGGTTGGCGGAAGATGAGAGACGGAGAGAGTACGTACGAAGTTTACTGCGCTAGGCGATATCGTGGACCAGATGAACAGCCCAAGACCAGTCACGATGTGGTAACCAGCCGACTGTATCAGCCCAAATCTCAAAAAATCTCGTTGGGTTTGACAATTCGTCCAGGTAGAAATTTCCGGCCCAAATCTACAGCACGTAAGCGACGTGATAAAGGTATCTTCGTGCCTGGCGTCGCACCTATCGTATGCAAACCGTGCAAGAGGGTCCTTCAAAACATTATAGGCTAATCTCCCCTGGATGAAAACGTCTTCCGCTCCTCCTCTATCCGGATGATTCTTCCTCGCAAAGGCCCTGTTCGCCTTGCTCAGCTCCTCCTCAGTGAAATCTAAAGGAACATCAAGGATGTCGTAGAAGTTCGTGGGCATCGATCGGTGCACTTCAGCTAGGTTGTAGACGAGAAATCCAAGGACGACTGTGGCATATACGACGCGGTAGTGCCTAGAAAATGCGGGTGTTCCGGGTTTGGGGGGGTTAGGCGTGTATCGGTGAAAGTAACTGATAAGTTGGCGAGTGACAACGTCGGGGACGTAATACCAACCAGCCATGCGGCCGATTGCGTAGACTGATGAAGAAACCATTCCTCACGGAAACCTGAAAAAAAGAGGACGAGGGTCAGTAGAGGTCTTAAACACCGATTCCATTGCAGGGGGAAAAAGCTCAGGTCAGAACTCATGAGAGCCTGAGAGAATGATGTCCTCCTTCCCGCACCGTGGACCACGATCGAAACGAATGCCCGTTCGCCATCCGAGGGTACACCCACAGCCTGATCCATCATATAGAGCAACCCTAAACCTTCAACGTATGCACGCGTAACCACACGCGGGCGCGTGGATCTCCAGCGCCAGCGCTTTGAGCCGCGTGGAGGATGTAACGTCCCAAACGAAATTGAACCACATCTAGGACCACCACAACTCGGAGTGAAAGTAGCCATTGACGGCCGCTCCGAGTGGGCTTGGCTAGTCGGACGTTCGCGAGAGAGCTCTGTGAGCTCTCCCGCGTTGTAGCCTCTGCCTTTGATCGAACCGCTATGAGACCTCGAAGCGGACAATCCATGGGTTTAAAGAGGCACCAGTGATTTTAGGTGTAAATTGGATGTCTGTCTAGCCTTAAGGTGCGAAAACCACGGTTGAATCTCGAGTGGCGCATCGGGTAATAGACATGTTTGCGGGGTTCGGGGCGCATGATGGATGACAGGACGGAGGCACACGAAACGGACGACGGGGGAGGCGTGATTCGACCGGACACGGTGGCGGGTCGAACCTTTTACTATGGCATCACAGCAGAGAGAGATGGAGAGGGAAATACTCGCCTGGAGGATGAAGGGAATTGGGAGAGGAAAAGAACAGCCACCAGGGAGAGTCGAACCGAGGCTGAGGGAAATGACGCATGCTTAGTCAGCAGGGACGGTGTCAAGGTCGACGTGTCTTTGATTCGTTTCCTCCCCACAGCCATGAATATCTTCCGGTTAATAGGTCAGCCCACGCACCCCCCCGCCGTCCAGCCTCATGCTCATCAACGTGTCTGTCTGCAGGCGACCTCTCGCATCTCGCGTCGATATTCATCTTGCTCCAGAAAATTCAGGCAACGCGCTCATGTAGAGGTCAGTTCCCTACGTTCCCCCCGGGGTCTCTTTTCTTGGACCGCGCTGACGACCCGGGCCAGGTATTTCGTTCAAAACGCAGGTTTTGTATGTCGTGGTATTCGTCACTCGCTACCTGGACCTGCTGTGGAGTTGGGTTTCCTTGTACAACTTCACCATGAAGCTGTTCTTCATCGGCAGCTCCTGTTACATTCTCTATCTCATGAGGGTCAAGTTCCGGTACGCCCACTCTCGTCGCGTCGTCTCCGTAAGGCGGTTGCTAAGATGCGACTCCTAGGCCAACTCATGACCCCTCCATTGATACATTCAAAATCGAATACCTCATCGGGCCCTGCGTAGCTCTCGGTCTCATCTTCAACTACAAGTTCAGGCCCTCGGAAATTATGTGGTCGTTCTCCATCTTCCTCGAGGCCGTTGCTATTCTCCCACAGTTATTCATGTTGCAAAGGACGGGTGAGGCGGAAACCATTACGACCCATTACCTTGCCGCTCTGGGAGCGTACAGGGCTTTCTACATTCCAAACTGGATATATAGGTGTGTGTGCTGGCCATTCTCGAAGGGCCGTATTGATTCCGGCGAATTTCCTCATCTTTTATGGTAGGTGGTACATGGAAGACGCTGTCGACATCATTGCTGTCGTTGCTGGTCTTGTTCAAACGGGGTTGTATGCCGATTTCTTCTACGTCTACTTTACCAAGTGGGTTGTTCTCCTTCGCTCGCGGATTCAAGTTCTCACGTTGTTATACAGGGTGTTGCAAGGGGAGAAGTTCGAATTACCCGCGTGAACCGATCTCTACGCAAAGTAATATGTGGTGAAAAATTAAACTAAGTTATTCCTGCCTCTCGTTGTCGTGTGAGGGCTTGAGTGTTGGACGGATCAGCAAGATGATTGGTTGTACTTCCGACGGATCAATGCACTCCCCGTATCACCAAGTTCTGAGGGGGCCACCGGCTTTGAGTTCCTAGCCACAGACCAAGCCAAGTGCTGTGGTATAGCCCTAAGATGAATTATACAGTAGAGTGTGGCCTCGATGAACCGGCATGGACGGCATCCGTTCGCTGTGAACTGCGGATCAGTACGTGGGAAACGACTTCCTTTTGCGGCAGCCCCCGACGTATCAGGCTTGGCTGATGTCGGGCGAAAGGCATCGCCCTCTCCCACTCGAATGGTGATAAGTCTCCCGACTCTTGGCTTGTTGGTCAACAATGATGCCATCTTATCCAGATTCATTCCTTCAATCTTAACCTTCATCTTCACCACCGAACCCCCCTCGGCCAGCGAGGTCAGCTATGTTCGCCACGGCCACGCTAAACGAGAGGAGCTCTCCGAGAGGAACAGGATCATCTTTGGGTGTCTCATACCGGTCCTCGTCATTCTCTCCGGTGTGTTCGCAGGGTTGACTTTGGGGTACATGAGTTTGGATGAGACCCAGTTGAACGTGTTGAGCATCAGTGGAACACCGTGAGTTTGTGTCTGACGACCATTCGTATATCATCCTTACCCCTCGACTCGGACCCGCCTTGCAGTGAACAGAAACGCTATGCAGAAAAGATCAAGCCCATCCGGAAGAACGGCCACCTTCTCCTCGTAACTCTGCTCCTATCGAACATGATAGTCAACGAGACGCTCCCAGTCATTGCGGACCCCGTTCTTGGGGGAGGCTTTCAGGGTGTTGTAGTCAGCACTGTACTCATCGTGCTGTAAGTCCCAGATGCGTAGACTCATTCCGCGACGGCTGACGGCCCCTACCTTTAGGTTCGCAGAAGTCATCCCCCAATCCATTTGCACGCGCTACGGTCTTTGGGTCGGTGCGAAGATGGCTCCTGCCGTGCAAGTGTTGCTCTGGACCATGGTGAGTCTCAACGTATGTCAAAGTTGTGATTATTGCTAAAGTGACGTCGTTGGGGTTTCGGCTCCGGCAACAATCAGGGGATCGTCGCGTGGCCAGTTGCAAAGTTACTTGAGATTGTTCTGGGACCTCACCATGGAATAATCTATAGGCGCACAGGTACAGGCACCACAGGGTATTCAAGTGATGCATTAGGGTACTGAGGCGCCTTGATATCTAGAACTGAAGGAACTCATCGCCATGCACTCCTCCACGGGACGGCACGGTGGCGATCTTAACATTGATACCGTAACAATCATCGGAGCTACACTTGACCTCCAAGAGAAGGTTGTTCGTCAGGTGAGTACCCCGTTGGTGGACTGACCATCTGTTTTCCACTCGCTGAACACGCCCGTTTAGGCCATGACACCGATCAATGACGTATTTATGCTCTCGATCGACACCAAGCTGGATTACGAAACCCTCCGAAAGATCTGTTCCACAGGTCACAGCAGGGTGCCAGTATACGAAGAAGTCGAGGTTCCCACGTCCGGCGTCATCGAAGCGAGGAATAAAGCTGGGTCCACCACCGCCACCATACCAAGCCCAGACGGGAGGACGATGATGGTCAAGAAGATTATTGGAATACTTCTTGTGAAACAGGTCAGTGGTCTCGTAGCTTGACTCTGTGCATTTATTGAGTACCACCTCACCCTCCAGTGTGTTCTCCTCGACCCTAGCGGTACGTTTGTGTTCCGAGACACGAGCCTGATGTCTTTAATCGACCAACTTGCTCCGCCCCTCAGATGCAATCCCCCTCCGGCAGATTACCCTCAATAAGGTCCCGTTCGTCCCGAATAACGAGCCGCTCTTAGGAATCCTCGATAAGTTCCAAGAGGGCCGTTCCCATATGGCGATCGTCAGCCGATTCAGCGTCGAAAAGGCCAAGAGTGTCAAAAAGGCTGTCAAGCGGGGCCTCACGCAGCGGATCCGCCAATCAGTGGGAATCTCTGATGATTCCGACTCAAGCAGCGACAGCGGGGATAGCGAAGACGACACTGGATCAACTGGAACCGCGACTAGCAAATTCAAACTCCGCAAGAACACAATTTCGGACGGTTCGATGGATAATCATTCCACACTACGGGGAAAGCCTGTTCCGGGGAACGATCAAGACGAGGCTCACAGCGATGGTGGAGCTTCCGAGCCTGACGCTGTCAAGCGTCGATTCAGACTTCGTAGGAAGAAAGATGGGAAAAGTCGGCGCAAAACACGGCGCGAGAAAAAGAAGCATGGGGACATCGAGATGGGCGAGATTCCTCAGGAAACCGACAAGATTGGGGGGTTCGGATTGTCGTCGAAAGAACAGAACACCCCTGCCGACGCCGTTTTGGCCGAGGACAGTGTCAATGAAGTTTGTTTTGTCTTCCTCCACTCTCGTTCCGATTAGATGCTAACATCCTGCGTGTAGTTTTTACAGATTCTGGATCCGGCGATCATGCCCCTGGGGATCATCACCCTCGAAGATGTCCTTGAAGGTACGTACACAGCGATACGTTACTTCTCAGGGGTGCTGACATTCGCCGATAGAACTTATCGGGGAAGAGATTTACGATGAGTTCGACCCGCATCATCGAGGAGCCCAACTCAGTTCCTTCATCCCTCCGGATTCTGATGCGGGAGCCACGGTTGTCACCACCGATGTCAACGATCCCAACCGCGATACCGACAATAACCTTGTACCCAGCGCCGGTCACGACATCCATCCCTTCATCGGAGCCGTTACCAGCCCCGTCAAGCCCGGAATTGGACTTGGGCACGGCCCTGCGATCATCAAACCGATTGCACTCAGAGCGAAGGGAGGGTTCGGTGCGCTGACGAACAGAAGCAAGAGCGCGCCTCCAATCCCGAGGGAGCAAGTTGGGAAACGTCCTTCATCGCAATCCGGCATCCCAACCAGGACAGAGGGCCGTAACAACAATGAATCCCCCGCAGTTCCCGTCGAGGTTGTTGACGAGAAGGTCAATGTACCCTACCTTGATCTACCCAGCGCCCATACCATGTATTCGATGTCAATCTCAAGCCCGGACCCCCAGCCATCAAACAGCCAGCCTCAAACTCCAAACGAGTCGACTGCAGTCCCGGCTTCTACACCCGGTTCGCATCTCGCGGTCGCTGGACCTTCTCGGAGTGCCTCTCCTGTTTCCCTCGAGGCATATCTGTTGGATAGGAAACGGAGAGGAGTATCTGGAGGGGGGGTGACTCCAAGAATCGTCACTCCTGTTCCCGGGGTGAAGGGGAAGGGGTTTAAGAGTAGCCCACTGAGCCCTACTGAGAGGGATGTGGCAGATGGAGCTAGGAGGACGAAGGGTACGAGCGGTGAAGTGGGAGAGGGTGGTGATGGGAGTGTCCCCCCTTCAGAAACTGTGGTGGAGGATGATGCGTTGAGTTGACCGTGATGGGGCTTTGATCTCTTGTCCTTTCCTCATTCTTGTTTTCAGACCAGCACTCGTAGCAACTTGATTTGTATTACATTCACCCTCCCATGCATTCAATGGATACCCTCATTCCCAGAGTTGCAATTGCAGAAACAGATGATGGAAATCCGAAATCAAAAACTCTCAATGTTTAGAGACCAACCACCCCACTGGACTTCGCAAGGGTTTTTGTATCTCCCAGGCAGTCAAACCCATCAGAAAATCCTCCATCTACACCACATAGCCCATCCAAATGATCTGGTGTCTGTTTGTTTCCCCTCAGGAAATAGGACATGTAATGACTCCCCTAGTTGTTTTGGGTGGCATTTCATCATTCCCACCATCTGGTTAATTGTAGTCACCAGTATGGGGTGCTGTGCCCATTAAGCTACTGATACAAACTATGTTCTTCATCTGATGAAATGACACTGAGAATTATCACTTAGTGGAGAGGAAGTGGTTTCAGAATACCCACTGAACCCTAATAAGAGGGATATAATAAAGGAATCTTAAGCACACAGATTTGGTAAGGAGAAATCATTGTAATTCCTGCTGATGTAAAATCACCCTCCCTTTGTATTCAATGTATATTCTTACCTACAGAGACACAGTTATAGCAATAGAACATTGTACATCTCTACTGAGAACTCAAGTAATTGAAATCCAGGATCAATACCTGATCAGATGAGTAACCAACAAGTAGATATTGTCCATCCCATTGTATATCACAAAAACCTGAATAATCCCCAGACAGTTGGAGAACCTTTTTTCCTGTGGATGTATCTTGGATCCAAGATAATCCATGAGTTTGACTTGGAGGACCACCAATGAATTCCAGGTGAGGTCTCTCTGTAAGTGTCTTGGATAATGGAATAGGGGGGGAACCTAAAGTCCCAAAGTCCCACCCCTGGACTGATAAGTCCTTGAATCGAACCCAGATTACTGAACCACCTGGGTGGGGGGAGTGTAGAAAGATCTCATCCCCCTCTGTCTCCACCCCCTCCATCTCCACCTCACCCACAAGCTCCCATGTCCACATATTCCATGCTCGAAGGATTCCATCATCTTCTAGGCAGAAAAGTTTGGACCCATCTCCTGATATTCTAAGGCCACCAGACACAGATGCATCTAGTGTTTGAAGGAGTTCACCTCTCTCAGCATCCCAGATATAAGTTTCCTCTCCCTCATTCCAAACAAAGATCAATCTCCCATCTATAAGCTGTGCATCTCTCCACCAGTATTCTGAGACTGGGGTTTTGAAGGTTCCTTTACAGAGTCCAGTTAAAATGTCCCAGGTTTTCACCACTCCATCTGAGCCACATGAGATAGCAATCCCCTCTCTTGCTTGTAGACTAACAGACTCAAGTGAGGCTGTAGTAGGTGGAATAGACTCTGTGCCAGGCACAACTTGATCTGTCAACAAGGCACTAACTTGCCAGACCATGACACAACTGGATACAGCTGATATAAGGTGGGAGGAGGAGGAAAACACAAGGGATTTGGTTTCAATGCCACTCCTCCCAACAATGTAAGAGTATGAGCTGGAAATATCCCAAACATAGATCATTCCACCAGCTACTGCAGCAACAAGTGTGCCATCAGGGGAAAAACAACAGTGTTTGGCACTACCATCATCATCATCATCATCATCATCATCATCTTCATCATCATCACCACCACCACCACCACCAGCTGTATGGAATTCAGCCACAATTGCTCTGGAGTAAGAGTCTCGAATTGTGACAACTGCCCCACTGCACAAAGCAAACTGAGAGTGATTTGGAGAGAAAGCAATGTAGGAACCATCATGTGTAGGTCTGGTTATGTGGCCACTGATATCCCATTGCTGAACCCCACTATCAGATATGGTTATGAAGTGCCCAGGATCTATGGGAGAGAAGCTGACATGCCACATGCTAGTATCCTGCTGTTGTATAACATGCTCACACTTCCCTGTCTGACTGTCCCAGAAACAAATTGTCCCATCCTCAGATCCTGAAACAATCCTGGTACTGTCCAAGGAGATGGAAACAGAAAAAACATATTCAGTGTGGCCCCTGAATGTCCTGACAACACCACCAGTCTGCATATCCCAGAGATTAACTGTATGGTCATCACTTCCAGATACAAGTGATGTCCCATCTGGTGAGAAGGCAAGAGATGTAACTTGGTTTATGTGCCCAGACAGAACAGCTGTCTGGCTGCCTGTAATTGGATTAAGGATGATGATGTCAGGCTGCATACAGCCAACCGCAATGGTGTTGTTCCCACATGAGAGGGACTGTACACTTGTCCCTGTTTGGATTGTACGATAAAATGTTCCCTGTTTAGCTGAGAACCCCTTGACTACCCTGAATGCTTGTGAGAGCTCTGTGCTATAGCATTTTTGAAGCCAAGATGAGGAGGGGGAAAGTGGGAGTGCAATATGGTATATCTGGGAAGGAGATCCCTGGATTGTATTGAAGTTTTCCAATAGAAAACGCAGGCTGTCATTGGTCCACTTGCAGGAAACTCCTATCTGGATAAGTATAAACACAGGTCTGCTTTGGCAGGAACTTTACATATAACTTACCTCCATATACCATTGCTGTATGTTATTGAGGGCATGAACACCAATGTCAAGGTTTCCCATGAGGCTGAGGACCTCAATCCAGAACAGAAAATGGGTGGTGAAGAATTCATCAATTGCCTTGTGTACTTCCTCAACACCAGGACTGCTGCTGGCACTCCTCACAAGGTGACTTGTCCAGAAGTTGCAAGCATATACCAATGGGTCCTTAATGTAGGTAGTCCTCCGTTCAGGAAGATCTTTAACCTCACTGAGAAGGACATGATCATTAAGTTGACAGATATTCCTCTCCAACTTTCCCTTCATCACTTTGAGACATGAAAGCATGATCTCTCTATGATGAATTGAAGGGTCTATGAAGAACCATTGGTCTGTGCATCGTTTTGGGTCTGTGAGGAAGTCAGGGAATGACTTGTGGAGGACATGAATTGGTGTTGGGTCAAGCTTGCTTGTTGGGATAATGAGAAGTGAATGGAGAGAGCGCAGTGCGGTGGATAGCTTTGGATTTGGTATTCCCAGGAGGTCCGACAGAGCAGTTACTGAGAGTGGATTGAACACAAGTGACACTGCCCCGACAACAGACCTGAAACGGGAATAGAACTCCCCGTCATTGGCCTGTATATCGGAGAATGCTTGCTGTAGGACCTCAGTGTAGAGTTGATCAATTCCAGACCTCCCCTCTTCGATAGTGCTTTGAGGAAGCGAGACAATATCGGTAAGCCTCTCGGTGGGTTGATGGTGCTCGGACGCAACAAATTTGACAACCGTGGAAGCGTAGATGAAGAGGCCGGCTGCCTTCTTGCAGAGGGTGTCAAGGTCAGCCGAACTTGGCCAGTCTTCTGGGAGGCTGCAGTCACTTCGGTTCTTGGCGATAGCAGTTAGCCGCGTCCAAAAAAACAGCCTGATATCACTGTCCACGGAGGAACGTTTGACGTCATGGAGCCTGAGCACGTCGGTGTGGGGTTGAAGCGACTCTAGACGAAATCCAGTGCGAATCCGGAGTTCAGGTCTGCCGGTGATGAAGAATTTGATGGAGGGGATCTCGTCGATATAGCGGGAAAGCACGGAGAGAATCGCCGATGCTGGTTCCTCGTCTCGGCACTCGTCCAGGGCATCAATAATGATAAGGGTCTGAATTTCCGTCGCCTGGAATGGTCCAACAATGAGTTTCTCCATTTGAGAACAGAGGGTCTCCCGCTCGACGTCGGGGCTCGCCGTCAAGATCAGAAGTAACTCCTCTCGGAAGCGGGGGTACCGGTGAGCGAGTTGGAAGGCGAGGGTAGGGAAGATGAACCGAAGGTTGCTCCTATCGTCGAAATACCTGGAACAGAAGAAGCTCGCCCCGAGCTTGCCGTCCGCAAAACTGATATCCGCAAACGTTTGGGCGATAGTCGATTTCCCGGTCCCGGCGAGTCCGTTGAGCCAGAACACCCGTTTGTCTTGTTCATCGTTCGACCAGTTATCAAGCTGGGAGAGGACATCTCTCCTGGTCCCCGCCATGCATCCTTTTCTATCCCCACAGCGGTGTCCAGCGTCTGCAGCATGGCGCATTCCCTTAAGAAGGGTAAGATCCGCTCTGTCCTGTTTGCTTGTTATTATACGTGGGCAAATACTCGGCGAATGAGACTTACGATAAGCCGACAACTCTTGTCAAAGAGGTCTTGTTGCAACGATGTCTGATGCGGGAGTTAGGCAAGATGAGAGCGAGTACGATGATGACAAACCTGATACTCCATCATGGCACTGCGGATATCTTCGACCATGCCGCTAAGCTTCTCCACATCCTCGGCGCTGTTCAGGAACTGCGCGATCTTGCCTTGTTTTTCGAGTAGGTCGAGGTCTTGAAGGATGTTATCCAATTTCCTATCAAGTCGCGCACGTTAGACCGATCATCATCGACCTTGGAAAGTATGAGATTACCGTTTAAGAGTCTTCCTCCTCTGTTTCTCTTTGACTTCACCCTCGGGAACGGCCCCACTCAGCGATTCTGCCAGTCCTTCAACCCGAGGTACCAACGCTTCTATCGTTTGGCGACATTCCATCGTTTGCTAGGGCGGTCGTGAGCGTCTCGGATTGGGCGGTGTACGCGAGGCGGGTCATACCTCGCAATGATTCAGAATGGCTGAGAGGCCACCTACAACAGACTTGAGAGGGGGAAAGGCGTCCGAAGATTCTTTCACCACATTGATGGCTAACTTGGTGGTGTTGTATGCGGTGGACTTCCAGTTGGATTTGTTTTCATATGTTTCGCTTGAGTCAGCAGTGAGATTCGAAGATTCAGGGAGGCTGCTTTGATCTTTTCCGGGAATGGATAGAATTCGACCGGAAATGGAATCGGGATCTGCGTTTTGAGAAAAGTCCGATTAGATGGATCGCCCGGGATAGGATAGGTTGCCTACCATTTGATTCCTTATCACGAGGGATCAGGGGTCTGGACGTTGGCAAAGTCGAGGCATCGGTCCCGAGATCTGGAGTCGATTCTGAGCGACGTGGCGCAGCCAGGTCAACTCCGCTTTGGTCTCCGACGGAACCAATCTCGCTTCTTGCTTTGCTTCGCGTTCGACGAAGCTTTTCTGGTACGTGGAGGAGCTTTCGCCACTTCATAACTGGGTCGGTGCAGGTGGTGGCGCGTAGTAACAGATGGATGGCCTCGT
>Ga0307513_10002718_pt1 | contig 24348 bp, 28 predicted proteins | sample 15_EM_MG_FD_202174 | JGI IMG/M metagenome (GOLD analysis project Ga0307513, IMG submission 202174) | Populus trichocarpa ectomycorrhiza microbial communities from riparian zone in the Pacific Northwest, United States - 15_EM | ecosystem: Host-associated > Plants > Roots > Unclassified | place...
TCGCCCAGATAAAAATGATCGAACACCACTCGGATGTGCTGCTGTTAAGGGACACGAAGGAGTGGTCAAGTTACTTCTAGAACGGCGGGATGTCGACCCTAATCGCCCGGATAAAAATGATCGAACGCCACTCGGGTGTGCTGCTGTTGAGGGACACGAAGGAGTGATTAAATTACTTCTAGAACGGGGGGATGTCGACCCTAATCGCCCAAATGAAAATGATCGAACACCACTCGGGTGTGCTGCTGTTAATGGACACGAGGGAGTGGTCAAGTTACTTCTAGAACGGCGGGATGTCGACCCCAATCGCCCAGATAAAAATGATCGAACACCACTCGGATGTGCTGCTGTTAAGGGACACGAAGGAGTGATCAAATTACTTCTAGAACGGGGGGATGTCGACCCTAATCGCCCAGATGAAAATAATCGAACACCACTCGGATGTGCTGCTGTTAAGGGACACGAAGGAGTGATCAAGTTACTTCTAGAACGGCGGGATGTTGACCCTAATCGCCCGGATAAACGCGGTGGCACACCGCTCTCTTACGCCGCCGGGGAGGAACACGAAAGAATCGTGCAACTATTGCAAGCCCGGAAATCTACCGAAACTCTAGATACGCAGCTGCCCAACCCGCTATAACGCAACCGTGATGAAGTAGAAGCACTAGGTGCTCTATTAATCACCTTCGGATCTCATAGGGTTCACCCCTTTCCCGTACCGGCCTCCGGGAGTCCTGTCTCGTACGCATTGCTGGTAATACCATCTTCATGCTAGTCTAGTCCGATTAACGTGATCTTTAAATTCCCCCGGCCGTCATTCACAAGAATTCCACCTGTATGTAATCATACACCCATGAAACTTCGGGTATTTGCTCGCGCTTATGACCAAAGGCTCACAAATTTCTCTTCATTCTATTTAGTCTACAGCATCCAGGTGCATTTTTTTATCTTCCGCAATTTATATTTTGTTACTATTCCTCGGCGAAACAGATCCTTTATTCCAAAATCCTGCTTTCCAATTCTCCTTTATGTATTCATTTCTTCCCTGTTTTCCTTTGCCAGCGATAGGTGCATAGATGGGTAGATAGATAAACCGCAAATAGAGTTCTCTTTCCAATGCCCGAAGCCCCAGTGTCATCGTTCCCAAGGCCACCATGGGCCAAGAATCAGCCCTAAACATTGTGATTTCAGGATGACATTCTTCCCAGCATCAGTTAGTGCTCGAGTTAGAGCTTCTTGTAGGGTCGCGGGATTCTCAAGTTACGAGAGTTGTGGCTTAAAAACGGATACATGCCTGCACTTCAGACAAAGCTTAGCCCAAAAGCGAAATCTCAATACCAGGAGCAAACAAGAAAGCCATCGCAGAAATTTAAAAGCATGGTTCACCATACTGTAGATTCGGTAAAATTCAAATGCCAAGAGGCCACCACTCTCGCAAATCGAGAATCTCGCGACCCCACAGGAGGCTGTAAAGGGTGTAGAGATATCCGACATATACAAAACTATGCAAAATAATTGAGACACAACCAAACCCGCCTAAATTTTAATAGATAATGTAGAAAAGTAGCATATGAGACAAAGATTCTTGCTTGTGGGCCACGGAAGACAATGGATCCAACAATACATGAACCATTGCTGTCGAGTGAGATATTGTGAAGCGGCGGAATCGGAAGAACGTTTTTGCCCATTTTTGTTTTCCGCGGTCTTGACCAATGGGGTGGGAGCTGGTGCTTACCGCAGCAAGGGACCCCCATCTATCCTGGTCCTTTCTAGTGGCAGATTTAGATTCAGACTCTTAATTGATAATGCCATTGCTTTCTCACAGCAAAACCGATCAATCCAAAAGTTTGTAGCTACAGTAGTGGTTCCATGAACTAGAGTCATGGAAAATTGGGAATGGATGCGCGAACTTAGGGTGGGGACACTCATTCCAGATCGATATGATGCATTGGACTTCTGCGAGGTCCATAGAAAGTGATACCCTAAGAACCACGAACATACACTCTGGATATTAGCAGCGGTGGCTGGCATATATCATTGTGGTACGCATATTTTCACCGTATTTTTGCTTCTAGTAGTACGTTCTTCACACTCCACGGGCTTGGAATATGATTCAAATAATGGTGACGGTCACTCAACAGAACACCACAACGCTTGAAATATCAACATTTCAAGTCTTCCAATCCGCCCTTTTTCAACCCTGTAGACGGCTGAGGTCACACTTATACAGGACGGGATGCCCTACCAGCCCCGTAGGAGGGAAATTCCAGTTCCGTCATCCCAGGTGGGCGCTCATACTTTTAAGTCGAGCCACTGATTTCAGGTGCCTCGCTTTCCATCTCGTAAATCATATTTCTCATGGGTAACCTGAGGGGCAAGCAAACATACAGTGGATTTTTGAGCAAGGCATCAGGGTTCGCAAGCGGCTAGGCTGGCCTGCAGATGGCCTGCAGATATAGTGTCCGGCCTGGGATTTGTAGACCAGGCTTCCGGCATATCCAGTCTCATTAGTAAATATCCCGTTTATAGGTAACCGACATCTTCGGATGCCGGGAAATATCTGCGGATATTTGACGATGCCCGCAGATATCTGAAGATGCCTACAGATATCGAAAGCCTGCAGATATATGCATGCCATGTCAAACAGATCCTTAAAGCCAGATTGTGGCCCAAGTCCGGCCCGCCCCCCCCTCCAAAAAAGCCCAGCCGCTAGACCTCAAGCCTGGCCAGACCGACCGCCTGAGAACACTGTGAAATATTATCACCAAGCCAATTCCGGCCGTTGGTAATAGGTAGTTTTGACCCATCCCGAGATTTAAATTAGAAATCAGATCAAAGGCGAGGGCAAAACCCGCTTACCACAAAACAACCTTCTTCTCTCTCTTGCGGGAACTTCTCTCGTTTTGTTTGCTACAGGTCATCACAATACATCACTCGTAGATTGACTGAGGTCCCCGCCGCCAGGCAATTTGCTTTACATAGGGCAGCACCCTGTGGCCCCATCCCGGCCTCTTTGGAATTACCCCCGCCCACACTGTAGGGCCCCCGGACGGTTCGGAACACCGGGCATGATCGTAATTACTGATATGGTTCGAGAACGCGTTCAGCACGCTAGGAAAAATGTCACTTGCCACGCTATACTAGTAGTAATAAGGACCACGAGTATTTGTGATCAAGCATAAGACGTTGTATGTATCTATTGTACTAAAAATGGGGTATATCTACCTCGGGAGGAGCCAATTTTTGAAACGGGCTCGTGATCGCACTTTGTTCCCCTACCAGCCAAAAACTTATTACAGATGAAGAAGAGATTAGTAAAACCCATAGCAGCGAATCACTTCGCCGACACTCCCAATCAGCGTGCCTCCCCTTTTAGAAGCAATGCGATGGAAATGCCACTCCAGTCGTACGACCTGGGATCAGTGAGGAAATTCGCTCATTCCCGCCTCATCACTATCTAAACGGTAAAAACAGGAGGGTATATAAAACATAGTGGAATATTCCAAGGCTCTTCCATCGATCACCAGACATCCATCTACCTCATTCCGTGTCCCCCTTCTCGAGCGCACTCCGCGATAAGGTAAGGAAAGACGCACTTCCCAAAGTTCCCATTATCCATAGCTTCCCTGAATGCATTAATCCAAAAGCGCATCTCCGAAACCGTTTGCCATAATAATGAGAACAACATGAGTATGCCGAGAAGCATTCAACAGCTTCCAACACCCCCTCTCAATTTATCCCATCAACAATCCCCTCAACCTCCCCTCCCTAGCATCTCCTAATTTCGGCAATACAGACCTTAGTACAACTACCCGTAACACCCCGCACCTTTCCCAGTCACTCAATCCACTCTGCCATACCGGTAGCTGCTCGAGCAGCACTCTTGATGCACCGCATCTCCGCAGGAATCATCACCAATGCGAGGAAATCCCCCAAGCCTAAAAAACCCAACTTCCACCGTCCGCCCAGCTAACCCCCTCCCTCATTTCCTTATCCCCCATTGCGATGGAACGGGGCGATGGTATGTGGAGCGTACCTCCAAACAACATTTATGGCCTCCGGGTGGCCGGGTGTCGTGCTGTACGTGTGGCTGAGGTTCGCCATGATGACGGGGCTCCTCCTCGGATAGCTCCAGGAAAATTCGTGTGCCCCCTTCCCCGTGTGCGTGGGGGTCTCAGTTACCCGGGAGCCCGCAGACCTCCCATGTTCACCGGAGGCAACGTTGGCATCTGCTAGGGCGTTGTCCTGCACTGCTAAGAGCTGTGCGAAGATGGCTACCCCCACGCCACTGCCCTGTGCAGGCGAGACCTTCCCAGGCGGTTTTCGGGTATATCTAGGGACAGGGCTGGGGGGGTGAAGGGGCGGATGATTGGTGCCGGGCGTCCTGCACTCGGCGCAGCGCTAGAGCGCGAAATGGCGGGTGGGGGAAGCGAGCGGGAGTGTCGCGAGGATAGGTTCTCGTAGCGGGGGTCTTGCTCCGGATAATAAGGAGGGGGCTGTAATCGTGGTAGTATATCTAGTTTGGTATAACGTCGTTATATAGAGCGGAGCCGAGGGAGGGGGTGAGGAGAGGGGTTGCTGAGATGAGGCCGGTGATGGTGAGTCCGCAGAGGGAAGAGCAGAGTGTGTTTGATCCGAAGTAGAGAGTGCCTTCATCCAGGGATGCGCAGGGGGTGTCTAGTGTTTGCAATGGAGCGGGTTAGAGGGGAGTTGGCTGGGTGGGGGAGCAGACGCACGGAGGTCTTCGGGGTGACTAGATGGGGGTTGCGGAGGTTAAAATTGGGCTATTGAAACCCCGTAGGCGGTGCGGGTCAGAGATTCGAGAGCGCGGCCAGAAATGAGGGGTCCCCCGAGCTCCTGGCGACAGAAGGAAGAGGGAAGTTGCTCTGTGCTTGCCGTTCATGTTGCATGCAGAACGGGATGGCTCGCCGGGGTGCTGTATTAGGTGCTGTGAAAGGCTTTGGATATTTCTCCTATAAATTCACGTGGTTACACCCGAGGCACATCAATTCTACTGTAAACAGATCGACAGCGGAACCCAAACGCCAAGAGTTGGCGTAACAAAAGTACGATCGCCATCCCATACGAAGGTACTCGCACAGGGATGAAAAAATCGGAAAACGCTGCACATCAAAGCAGGGAACATGAGGATGATCGATGTGGCAACGGATGAAAAGCGATCAGGTTGCGAAACGTCTTAAAGCCCGGCTGTTGGACAAAGTGGTTTGCTATGCTGCTCCAGTACTCATCTTAGGTAGCTGTGCAGTAAATTGTCAATAAGACTACGGTATAGTGGAGTACCAGCATTGTCTTCCTAAACCATCATCCGGCTTTCTGATGTCTGCTAAGCCCCATTTTTTTCCAAAGTGCCTTCCCCTCAGCTTCACTCTCTGGACAATCTTGCTGATCTTTTTTTCCGATTTTTTGATCCCTGTGCGAGTACAGCGCCTAAGTTTTGAATATTCCGCTAGCAGGGGGTGGTCTACTAGCAGGGATAATAGCAGTAAACTAAGTAAACGAAGTACTAGCGTGACGGTAGGTGAAAGATGTGAAAGTTTTTTTGCAACAGTTTGCGCTTCTCAATCATCAACCAATATGCCGCACTTAACTCGAGACCAAAGACGCGACTGCCAGCTCCTGCGCTCTATAGGTTGGAGGTATAGGCAAATTCAGGAAAAGACCGGATTTTCCCAACACCAAATTCAGTATGCATGCACATCACGGCCTACTTGGCATTTTCATAAGTATCCGGATGCCGTCGATTAGCTTGGCGCCAAGAAATCTGGGGTGGTAGGTGGACACGCGCAGCTGTCCTGTGGGGAAACTATTATCGATACAATACCATACTCTGTGGAACCGGTTGCTGTCATGACACATGCTATTATCAAGCGAGGTAAGATACACATACTAAAAGGCAGAAGGAAAGTAGGCTAACTGGGAGTGAACTTTTTCATTTAGGAAAGCAGATAACAACCCGACGGCGGGCTGTAATAATCGCCTTTCGGAGTCAGGAGCAGCCAATGCCCTTTCACAAAATCAAAGAAATTACCGGTGTCGCTGCTTCAACGGCCAATGACATTTGGCGCCATGCGGTGAAGAATGCACGACAAGCACGAGTGACCAGTCATGAGTCCAATAATCACCCACTCTGGCTTCAAGAGCTCATTACAAGCTCCGCTCTTGACGCCAATCCTCGCTCTGGACGCGCTCAACTTTTGGATACAGAGGATAAAGACAAACTGATCGGGTTTGTAAAAAAAAACTTTGAAACACGGAGAATTACGCTGAAAGATCTCCGCTGAGAGGCAGGATATACCCATGTCAGCGATACTACATCAGCAAAAAAACTCGATTTTGCATCCACACGCATCTGAACGCACCCTGTAGTGGAGTTTGCATCTGGTCAGCATCCTGTGCATCCCATGAATCCAGTTTTAAACTTCAGAAGCCAAAATGGACATGTAAATGTTGTCCGATAGGGCTGAAAATTCATGTTTGTCTACGTAATTGTAAGATTAATCTTAAAATGAAACGGGTTTTTTGATTACATAACTTCAAAAAAATTGTCCCACAGAACGCAGCCAGAAGATGCAGGGTGCGCTGAAATGCAAATAACACAAACTGATTTTTTTTGCTGATGTACCATTTATCGTGCCCGTTTGGAGCGGGGAATCCAGGCCTACCATGAAGAATTGAAAATTATTTTGAAGGAAGAAAATAAAAAAACAAGACTTGTAGGTTTATCCCTGAACTAATGCCTACTACACTATGGCAAGTCTCCTGCTAGCGAGCTATCTGCAAGTTTAGGCAATGCGGTTGGCTGAACCTGAGTCCGGATTTAAATACTGGTCAGTATTTGGATAGATGGCTCGCTATGCTGGGCACTGTCTATGATGTGGTATATGTTATTACCTATATGATTGCTGATTGCATATAGGAGTATTGTGAAACGAGGGAATACTGGCTACCTAGTCGGGAGTGGGCCAATATTGCCTTTACAGATGAGATGTCCGTAGAGGTAGAAGCTACATTTGGGACAAATTTGGTTTGGCGTGAGAAGGGGGAACAATGGCACGAGGATTGTGTAGGAACAAAAAAAAAACAAGGAACATCTGTGATGTGCTGGGGGATAATAAGCTGGAATTGGAAAGGGCCGTTCCATGTTTGGTCTGCTGAGACTAAAGAAGAAAAAGAGCAGGCCAGGAAAGAAATTGCGGAATGGAATGCAAAATCTGGCGAGGAGGAGGAAGGGCTAAATAGGGAATGGAGGACAAGCGAGAAGTTTAGGCTCTTAAAAGAGGGGGAATTAAAGGCAGCAAGAGAGCTACGTGCTGCAGCACTGGATCGGGGAGGAGAAAAAATAAAAACCACGCAGTCCTGGCGTGGAAAAAAATACAAAATTAAAAAACAGAAGCGAAAGGATGCCAAAGGGGTAGACTCTTGGAGATACGTTATCAGTTTCTGCTGCCCTCTCCTTTGGCCAACTTGCAGGGAGAGATTAGCTCTCAATCCTGGCTTTCTCCTAATGGAGGACAACGCTCCATCGCATAACTCAGACTTCACGAACTTGGAAAGAAGGAAGGAAGGAGTACAAAAGAATACCTGGCCCGCCAACTCCCCCGACTTTAACCCTATCGAACACATCTGGTGACTAATGAAGATGCGCATTCTCCGCCGCCGTGGGTCAGAAAGAATCCAAACACCGGCAGAAATGAAAATTGTACTGGAGGAAGAATGGTTAAAGATTACGATAGAGGAGATTAATCATGAGATCGTTAAGCTTCCTGATATCATGGTACGATGTATAGCCAAAAAAGGTGGGAATAATTTTCAAGCTTGATGCTTCTCCTTCTTCTCTTTTCTCTTTTTGTTTCCTATTGCTGGCTTCTTACTCCCCTTTAATGTTTAATTTTAATCAATTGTATTATCAACTCTCATACTATTGCATGCCCGCTCAGCACCCCCGGTGGCTGGGCCTTGGCGCCAAGCTAATCGACAGCATCCGGATACTTATGAAAATGCCAAGTACACCAATCAAGAGACCGGGTCGCCCTCCCTCCCTTACCCAAGCCCAAATTGAAGATCTTATTGGATATGTATGCATGTCTGCCAGGAATAGGCAACTTTCATTTCAACAGCTCACTGATGAGTTGGATCTGGGAGTGGGAAGAAAAGCAATAAGAGCTGCTTTGGTTAAGGAGGGGTTTCACCGGCGTCTAGCTATGAGAAAACCACCAATCTCTGAAAGAAACTGAGTAATCAGACTCCAATGGGCGCAGGAGCATGTTAACTGGACTCAGGAACAGTGGAATTCAATTCTCTAGACTGATGAAACATGGATTACTGGAGGGAGACATACTCGTACTTGCCAGTGGGTCACCCGGAGGGCTGGAGAAGAGTGGGATCCTACTTGCATTGTGGAAAAACATCAGAGAAGGAAAGGATGGATGTTCTGGGGCTGCTTTCATGGTGATATGCAAGGTCCAGGAATATTTTGGGAAAAGGATTGGGGCCCAATCAATTCTGAAAGCTACTGTGCATATACAGTACCTGTTATTCATGGGTATATTGAGCTGTGTCGTCGAAATGGAATACATTTGATGCTCATGCAGGACGGAGCACCGGGACATGCAGCAGGAGATACTTCAACAGAGCTTAGGGAAAGGGGAATTCAGGTTATTCACGGGCCTGCCTTTTCACCAGACTTAAATCCTATCGAGAAGGTATGGCATATTATGAAGAATTTTCTTCAGGATAATTATCCGGAGAATATGACTTATGATAGGTTGAGGGCGGCAGTGAAGACCGCTTGGGAAAGTGTGGGAGAGCATGAGTTCCGGGACCTTATCGAGAGCATGCAGGCACGGTGTCAGGCTGTGATAGATGCGAACGGTCTTTTCACCAAGTAGTAACTACACTACTCGCATTCTTTGTCCTGTACGGTCTTTCGCTATTTTTTGCTATTGCCTGCCGTCCCCACCGTTCCCAGCCATTTCCCACCACGACCCCGGAAGATTCCCCACTACCCCCAGTCATTTCCCTTCACCTCCGGCCGTTCTCTCCTGTCCCTGGCCATTTTCCACGATCCCCAACCATTCTCTCCCCCCGTGACCGTTCTCAGTCATTTTCCACCTCCGGCGATTTCCCACTACCCCCAGCCATTTCCCTTCATCTCCGGCGGTTCCCTACTGTCCCCGGCCATTCTCCACCACCCGCGACCGTTCTCTAGCCCCTCCTGACCATTCTCTGCCATTCCTGGCTGTTCTCCACCGCTCCCGGCTACCGTCCGCCACCCTGGTATGTAACTTCCCCGGGTATGATATATAATAACTGAACTGACGAAGCAGCACATTTTGGAAAATTTCGTCTGCATCGGAAACCGCCCCTTATGAACAGTTCTTGCTGGGGATTCTACCGTGGTCAGCCATTCTGCACCATCTTCTGCCGAGCAACTACTTCAAAATCGCTCCAATGATATTGGTGGTTGTCTAGTCTTGCTGAGGAATATTGTCACAGTATAAGCATGCAAGGGCAATATCTTCATTCATTTCCTGATCACACAGCCAATCGATCATTAGGGAACTAGTATATTTAGCGATTAGCGATATGCCTTCCTTAATCCAATCCTCCCACCTACCTCAGATATGTTTTCCCAACACACTGCCACATTTTCCCCACACTCAGATACCCAGAGCCAAACCAGATAGTTTATCTGAGTCGGCTCTCTCTTCACTATTTCTCCCCTCCTAAAACTCAGTTGTTTCTAAAAGCCATTTTCCAACACCTCTAAATAGGTTGGGGGGCACCCAATGATGTCCATTGTTTAGCTCTAATGGAGATAGCCAACATACTGGCATTCTCCACTCTTTTTGGCCACTCTCTATGTCCCTGGACATCCACCATAACCCCCGCTGTCCTCTATCACCTCCAACCGTCCTCTGTTGGGGTTAATGTCACTCCGTGCTAGCAGCATCTTCACGGCTCCTTGATGCCCGCACTTCTCAACCCAGGAGAGCGGTGATCGCCCATCATGGCCAGTTCCGTTGGATTAACGTCGCTCAGTTCCAGCATCATCTCGACTACTCTCTCCTTCCCATTCCGTGCAGCCCTCATGAGTGGCACCCCCCCACATTTGTCAACTGTGTTGAGATTAGCGTCAGTCCAACACTCTAGATGACAGTGGCAAACAGACAAAATTGGTATTGCCTGATGAGCAATCTGAAGGCCATTTTTATGGCAGAGGATAGAAAGCGGGCTATTGAGTAGTTGCGGAATGATAGCTGCTAGTGCCAGCTGCTACCTTGGGAGTATTTTTTTTTAAGAATGAATGCGGTGTGGGAGTCAGAGGAGGAGACTGTCAGTTCATTTTGAACTGAAGCTATCCGAGGGTGGAAGATCTAGTTCTGCATTTCTTTTGTTAGTTGTTTCTTTTTTCTTTTGTTCACTATTAGGAGCTATACCATAAAATTCCTGAGATCTTACGGTATCTGATTCCAGGTATTTGACCGTTACCGAGGTTCAAGTTGTGAACATTCAACGAGAGTGAAATTGTTGGTATGATGCAACAGGATGCCCTCAGATCATGAAAACCCTGTGTTGACCACCAGTCCTAAGCGACCTTTCCCGATTCAGTGCCATAATCCCTACTAGCGGTATACTCCCTGCTAGTGGAATATTCAAAACTTAGGCGCTGTACCTTCGTAGGTTGGGGTTAAGTTAGTGGGGAAGCTCACTCATTCTCTTCTCTATCGCGTTCAACTAACGGTAAAGACAGGAGTTTATGTAAATCACAACGAAGCCGTCTTTCTATTGTCCCATGGTTCACCACACATATCAACTCTCTTCCGCGTATGCCCCCCTTTCCCTTTTACCATACTCCCATGCTAACAAAAGAATGAGAATGACCCCAACTGAGTTCAGAGCCCGAGCATTTTTAGACTTGGGCTCGAAACGATATACTGTACGGCGAAACGAAACGACAAAACGAAACGAAAAGCGCCAAGGAATCACACCTAACACGATCGCACACAGAAGTGGGGGAAAAACTCTTCTCTTCACAACAACGACTCCTCGCTCAACGACACCTGTCTTCTAACTCAACTAACTAGGGCAAAAACAAAAGTATATATCATCACAAACTCCTCCTATCCTCATCAGGAGGTACCACACACTTTCTTCAGACAGTTTGCTCCATGTCCCATCTTTCCCCCTTTTTCCCGGAAACTCATGCTAACAAAATGCAGAAACAATCATCACTATCTCTCCGGGTGTCCTCCAGGTGTAAAACCCTTTTACTACCTTTCCGTCTCCTTTCCGATCGCTGCATTCCTGCATAGGAAATGCTTTCCACAAACACACGCCCGAAGCCGTACCCATATGCCCGACTCCACAGCACTTCCCCGGAAGCTAGCTAAGTAACAAAGGAGATACCGGGAAAGTCTGGCGAGCAGCATTTCCAATAAGCATCCGACACCTCCACTCCCCCCCAGCTCTTCCACCTCGCTTCCGGCGGATGTATCAAGCGCATTCCTGAAAACTATCCGAACAATGAAACGATGGAGTGAGTGTGCCGATCAGCACCCAAGGGTACTGTAACCACTTCCAACAATCCAGATTCGTTACCCCCCCCAACACCCTTGTCCCTCACCTTGCGCGTCGAACAGAATGCTCCATCGAGTAAACTACAAGCCCCCAACTCTCAAGCCTGGACCTGCGGCGCCCCCCAACTATGATAGCTAGTAATAAATACAGTACCACCACAAAACCTTTCGTCCGACACACAATTTCGTGCCAAATTTAACGGAGAATACGCATTTTCTTCAGACTTACGGTTCCCAACGCTGTTTACATGAAAACACTTTAAATCCTTCCATCCGCGAGCGAATGACAATCAATTCAAACCTTCTGAAGTAGAAGCGCAAGGGGCCAAGACTGCTTTCATAGTTTATGGTTGTGATGACTAGTGTGGGCCCCGTACAAAAAGTAAATGCCAATCAACTCCTAATACCTAAATGACCTTTTCTCCACTGCTTTGTAATATTTAGGAATTCTATAATATTCCTCATGTTGTCTACAAGTTTACTAATGCATTGCCCAAATTTTCCAGGATCCTCATAGACATGGTGCTACGAGAGAAAGTAGATACTTTTGGTGTAAAAAGGTCATCAAGCGAAGGGTTTTGTCCTAGCACTGTATATTGAAAACTATTGTAATAACTCAACTCAAATCGATGCCACGATCGAAATATAATGTCCCATCACCAGATCCTGGGCTGCTAGAGAGGGGTAGTCACACGAATATACAAGTACACGCCTTAATATTAATTATTATGGTTGTGGTTGTGATTGTAACCGCCATTGTGGTTATCATGACTCCTGAATTTTGCGGGAATGGTCGTTGCACATCTAGGCCAAGGACTTAATCCAGCCGCGAGTTCAATACTGTAGGTTTCCCTAGAATACGAGAGGCCTAGGCAACAGCTTCAAGTATTGGCATGCTAGAATAAGGCATGATTTTTGGGCAATAATCTATGGCTTCGCTCGCGGGCAGATGCTAAAAGCAGCCCCAAATGGTACCGCCGGTATCAGTTTCTTGAATTTCTGCTGTTTTAGAACAGTTCGGGGGAAAAAGAGGCATAGTCAAACATAAGGATACCACCGACCGGAGCATAGGAATCTACTCAGAGTTTCTGACAAAATTAGCTCTCGGAGTTGGTGTAACAATGTTCGAGTCTACGGAGGTACAGCTCCTGAGTTTTGTATGTTCCACAGGAGGTAGGGGCAGCAAACCTCGCTTGTGGAACATACAAAACTTAGGCGCTGTATGATACCTCCGTAGCAACCGGAATCACGACGGTATTGTCAGCTTGGCTAGATGTTATATCAACCCCACTTTTCCTCGACCACGAACACTTCGTCAACGAACCCCGATTTAACCAACACCCCGCTCTCAACATCCTAAGCAGCAGAAAATGAAAATGTCACAAGCTTTCAGCAATAACCATAACTCTATCAACATCGCCAATATCGCCAACATCGCCAATACCTTTAACTACACTACCCCAGATGATAGATCTGAAATACTAGCCTGGCTATCTCCATTAGAGCCACGGGTGCGGCATCGAGATATCGGAGCCCGCCGGGTCGACAGTATCGGAGCCTGGCTGCTAGACACGGAAGAATTCAGGTGCTGGCACAATGGCAGTAGGGAGAACGCATCTTATCATCCGACCTTATTTTGCGACGGAAACCCAGGAGTGGGAAAGAGCTACATCGTGTACGTGAGCATGTATCGTTGCGGTAAATCAAAAAAATACTATTGTTGATAGGTTGCGATGACAGTTCACTAGTTATAGACAAGGTATGCGACGAGGCCGTCGAGGGAAATCCTACCGTTGTGTTTTTACTTCGATTTTGCTGCCCGGAGTGAGCAGTCACCGGTAAATATGCTTGGATCCCTTCTGAGACAGCTTGTTGGCGGACAGGAGGGAATTCCTGAGGTGATAATCCGGGCTTTTCGAAAAGAGAAAATGTCTATTGGGGGTAGAGGACTCCAAGTTTCAGGGGTTTTAAAGATGTTCCAGACAATCACATCCACCAGGCACACATTTATATGTGTAGATGCGCTTGATGAATGTGTGCCAGAGTATCGAATCGTGGTTCTTGAATCATTGGGGCAGATGCTGAAAGGGTCTCCGAATACTCGCTTATTTATGACCGGAAGATCGCATGTGCGGAGTGAGGTGGAGAGGGAGTTTGGTAGAGCGGCAATCTTTCTATCTATACGGGCTACAGAAGATGGGGTCATTAGGCTTCTTCGCGAGAAACTAAGGAAGGACACGACCCCAAATATGATGAGCAGCGCATTGGAGGGGGATATTATGAGGAGTGTTCCCGCGATAAGCTCAGAAACGTATGTAGGAGCTAGGTCCGGGGCAAGGCTACCCCAAATCAACAGTTGACATATTCAAACCTAGATTCCTGCTAGCCTCTCTCCACATCGAGGCAATCCTAAAAGGTACCACGGTTGCTCGGAGGAAAAAAACACTCAAGTCAGTGCAAGATGGGGTAGGGTTAGGCGATGCATACGATGCGACGCTAGAGCGTATAAAGGCTCAGGATGAAGAAAAGGCGAACCTTGCGATGGCCGCTCTCACATGGGTCTGTCATTCAGAGCGGCCGTTACAGGTGGATGAGTTATGCCATGCCCTGGCAGTGGAGATAGGAGAAACGGATTTTGATCCCGAAAATGTTCCTTCGACAGGCACATTGCTAGACTGCTGCCAAGGCCTGGTCACAGTGGACGCGGAGGCTTCGACCGTACGGTTAATCCACTATACTGTCCAAGAGTACCTTTGCGGTCATCCAGATCTCTTCATCAAACCTCACTCGATACTTGCGGAAACCTGTTTAACCTATCTAAATTCACAACAAGTCAAGGACCTAACACCCCATTCCCTCCCGTCCCCTCAGAGCATGCCATTCCTCAAATATTCTGCGAGATATTGGGAACACATACAAAAAGGAATCTGTCAGATAATGCGAGGACCCTTGCGCTAAAGCTTTTGAACCAGTACGAAGGCCACATATCCGCTGTATCACTTCTGGAGCAGGTACTGCGTCCCCGGCACATCGGAGGCATCTTTCCTTCGCCACTCTTCTCAGGACTACACTGCGCATCGTTCTTCGGGAGTGCTGAACTTGTGACACAGTTGATAAATGTTGAAGGTGACAAGATCAACCAACAAGATTGCGGAGGTAGTACGCCACTCGCATGGGCGGCGAGGAATGGACACGAAGGAGTGGCCAAGATCTTGCTGAAACGGAAGAGTATAGACCCCAATCGCCCAGACAAAGATGATCGGACACCACTCGTGTGTGCTGCTATGGAGGGACAGGGAAGAGTGGTCGAATTACTGCTGGAACGGGGAGATGTCGACCCCAATTGCCCGGATAAGGATCGTGCAGGACCACTCGGGTGGGCGGCTATGAAGGGACACGAGAGAGTGGTCAAGCTACTGCTGGCACGGGGAGACGTCTACCCCGATCGCCCGGATGTGTATGGTCGAACACCGCTTGGGGATGCGGCCCTCAAGGGACACGAAGGAGTGGTCAAGTTATTGCTGGAACGGAAAAATGTCGATCCCAATCACTCAGATAAGACTGATCGAACACCACTCGGGTGGGCAGCTATCAAGGGACACGAAGGGGTGGTCAAGTTATTGGTGGAACGGGAAAATGTCGATCCCAATCACCCAGACAAGAATGATCGAACACCGCTCGGGTGTGCTGCTCTTGAGGGACACGACGGAGTTGTCAGGTTATTGCTTGAACGGGAAAATGTCGACCCCAATCGCCCAGATGTGTATGATCGAACACCACTCGGGGATGCCGCCCTCCTGGGACGCGAAGGAGTGGTCAAGTTATTGCTAGAACGGGAAGATGTCGACCCCAATCGCCCAGATGAGGACGACCAAACACCACTCGGGTGTGCTGCTATGGAAGGACACGAAGGAGTGGTCAAGTTACTTCTAGAACGGAGGGATGTCGACCCCAATCGCCCGGATAAATATCATACAGGACCGCTCGGGTGGGCCTCTAACATGGGACACGAAGGAGTTGTCAAGCTCCTGCTGGAACGGGGAGATGTCGACCCCAATCGCCCAGATAAGAATGATCGAACACCACTCGGGTGTGCTGCTATAAACAGTGTTCTCAACCGTCCAGGGCCCCTATAGGGCCCGGCGGGGGGACTGCCAAGAGCCCCGGACGGGACGGGACGGCAAAATGCCGTCCACGCCGGTCCTAGAAACCTCAGGACGGCGGTCTTGGTGGAGGACGGCGGGCCCTGCAAGGTAAGACAAATTAGCGTGGGGGATTGCAGGCGACGGCTGGGGACTGCCGGGGACTGAGGGGGACTGCCGGGGACGGCCATGGACTGTGGGTGACGGCCGTTGACTACAAGTATAGAGGACGATCCATGAATCCTATCAACGCTATTCCCTAGCCCCCTCTCAACGCAGATAGAATATTTCACAAATAATATCACGAGCTTTTGGATGCTGTCTAATAGAGATAAATAGGTGTAAAATATGGCTCTTGGGTTAGGAGTCAACTAGGACAGCAAACCGCAAAACTGACGAAACTTATCCCCAAACAATACCCCTTTTGCTATATACCTACTTGAATTAGTTCATTAAATATTCTTCAACACACATGGCATACGAATCAGCTGAGTTGGGATCGCAACAAACAATATGGGATTTGGAAGTAGATCCTATTACTGCACTTACCAATGCCGAATTTCTGAATCCCATTCCGGTCGATGATAGTCGTGGTGGGAATAGTGGTAGCCGTGGTACAAGTCCTGGGAGTGCGCTAAGTAGTGCCCCTAGTGGCCTATTGACACCAACGATTGGTAGTACGACTGGTGAGGCTGTATACAGTATAAGGTCAGAACGCCGGATTTAGGAAAGAAGACGGAAGATGAGAAAAATTTGTGTCTTTTTCCCGGAAAATGGTTCCGAGTATACAACTTCAGATGGGAAAACAAGGTGGCGCTGTACTCGATGTGAGTTCCCTAACCCAATCTATCCGTCATACACTATCACTCAAATTCTACAACAAAGTTAGTCAACTTACTAGATTGTAGCCAGAGAGTTAATATGTTAATTTGTTCATATGTAGGTCCATCAAAGGGGGCTGCGGTAAGATTTTCTGACTCTTCGACAGAATATGATTGAGCAGTTGCGGGAGGTACATAAGATCGGAAAGGATGGTCCAATCGCACTTGAGCGCGGTCATGTGTTAATTGAAACCGCATTTGGGAAAACGCATCCACAAGTTGCTTTTAATAGTTATTTGTTCCAGGATCTTATTTTACGGTGGATAATGTTGTGCACGAGCCGAGCAGTCTCAAGTCAGACTCGAGCTGAGTCTGGCTTGAGCCCTTCGAGCCTGGGGGTGCCACGAGCCGGCTCGGGTCTCTTGGGAACCGGTCTCTTGGCAGCTCGAACAGGGGTCCACGAGCTGACTCGACTCTAGACTCGAACCTCTTGGCGGGTTCTTGGCGGCTCGAGCACTGGAGTCCAGGGGTGCCACAAGCCGAGCCGGCTCGAGCCCTGCTCTGAACCCGGCTCAAGCCGTGCTCTGAACTCGGCTCGAGCCGGCTCGTGAACAACACTAACAGTGGATTGTTGAAAACAATATCAGCTTCCGGGAGATTGAATAGAGCTATTTTCGCGTTCTGGTACGATACTTGCTTGCCTGTGTAAGTAGTGTTATTTTATATCTTGATTGGCCTCAATTCAGAAAATAAAAGACTAAATAGGCTGTATATGTCAGTATATCCTTATTTAGCTAACGATAATTGCCACAGAATGCCTCATATACGGAGATGCCACGAGCACTGTCGAGTTTAGGAAACACAATAAAGAATTGGATTATTGATCAATTCCACCGAAGTCAACAGGATCTGACTCGCTTATTTACGCATTCTAAAACCAAAATTCGCGTTACCTTCGATCTCTGGGCGTCACCAAACTACAGAGCATTTCTTGGTATGGTTGCCCACTGGCTCGACCAAAACAACAAGTTCCAGAGTGCTGTTATTGGAATGCGAAGATTCCTCGACCAACATATGTAACGGGTTCTTGGCACTGGACGTTAGTCCAAGGCACACAATGACAGGAAGGTCCTAAATGATAACAGTTGTTTAGCGTAAGGTTTGGGAGATGACAATCTCAAGTCAAGGCTGATCACGTAACCGCAGATCAGGGTCAGGGTTCGTGGATTCTTGGTGTGGGTCTTGGTTATCAGAATAGAAGAGCTTATATTCTGACGTACAGGAGTGGTGAAAGAAATACCAGGTGGCGTAAAGAACGAAAAAAATAGAGAGCTTTTGTTCTTCTTTTTTTTAAATCATGTATTCGTTGTTAAAGTACAAGAAACTGCGTGGAGCGCAAGCTATGGCGTGAACAAAACTATAAACAATCCCAGGACCCGCTTCATCCCCTCATGCGAAAAATCAAACTCCTCGAACCCAGAGCCCATCCTCCCCCCTCATAGCACCTAAGACGAGAGCAAGACGCAGCAATCCCTTCCTCCAGACACGTAAGGAAAGACAAGAATACAAACGAAACCAGAGAAAGATACAAACCCTTCGGCGGGCCCCCCAAAACAAAAGAAAGAAATCTTATGGCACCAAGTACAGACAGAGGTGAGAGAATAAAACTACTCGTGCACAACCTTAAGCGAAAAGTAACTCGAAACCCCAAACCACGAGACCTACAGGGGCAGACTATATCTCAACAAGGCAAAAGCCAGGGAGCGGCAGCGCTTTGGACTTTAGCATGGGCCAAGAAGGTAGTGCTATACCATGACACAGCGTAAGCTAAGACGAGGTTTACGACTGTAGAGTAAATCACAAGAGCGGATGAGGAGGGCGAGGGGAGCCACCCGGCGACGAGAGCCACTCAGCTGTGAAGGTGCCAGCTATCGTGCGGGGCAGTAGGGTGCCAGCCGATGGGGCAGATAAGGTGTCAGCTAAAGAAGGACGTAGCAGTACGGTGCAAGCGGATCTAAAGGGTGGGAAGCGGAAGGACGCAGGCTTGCCAAACAACCGAGAAGTATGAACACGGAGGACGGAGACAGGGTCACGATTTTTCAAATGCCAACTGTACCGACCGAGCAACCCAGGAGAGAGTGCAATACTAGAGAGCAGGGCCACCAGGGCGACTACTTCACCGATAGCCCGCAACTAGGGACCATGTGTTGACGGAGGAAGAAGGGTCGCCGACTGTGCAAAACGCTAAGCGAGACGCGTCGCGAGATGCGGAGTGAGGGGTAGGAACATCAACGCGAGCGTGCTCAAATGAAGACAGAACGGAACCAGGAAGGAATCCATAAACCCTAGGAGGGGAGGCCAAGGGCCCCAGAGCGAGGAAAGGGACGAAGGCGTGATAAACCTCTGAGCAGTTGCCACGGACGGGGTAGCTCAGAGGTGGAGGGTACTCTCACGATGATTTCACATGGTGTTGAGATTTCAATCGCTGGAGGTGGAGCGGATGAGAAAGATGCAAAAAGAAATTGGGGCTTTTTTTAATTTTATATTTTATGTCATATATTCATTGTTAAGGTACAAGAAATCGCATGAGGCGCTAGCTATGGCGAAAACAAAACGCAAAATCCAAAACAAACAAACAAAGGAAACATCTGGCGCATTCTCTCTTTATCTGGGGTCTGTACCGGTCTCAGGCCCACATACGGGCGCGAAATTCAACCAAGTAAACTAAAGAAAACCCTCCGTTAACCAGCGGACAGTGTAGAACTATGAAACTACTGAATGAAAAACCCAACTCTAGCTCTCCTGTGACGACATAAAGTACCCAAAGGAAACTACAGTAGACGGTAGGGAAGAAACGGACTCAGCCGAGTAGGAGGGGCGGGAGAACATTCCCGGAGCAAACGCAGTGGCCATGCCCTTTATGAAGCGGGCGAGCCCCCATAAGAGTGGGGCGGAAGACCAGACTGGGGCTTCGGGGCTGATGTCACAGACCCCCTGAAGGTGGCGGGATCTGGCGGGCCACTTGGCAGGACAATGGATGATGGCGGGCTCGAAGGACTCTGGGGCCTTGCCGCAGCTGGGGCAGGTGGTGGGGAGGTCGTCGTCCCAGGATGGGTGGGCGCAGAGGTAGCTCTTGCCAGATCTCATCTGGTGTAAGCGTCCCGCGTCAAACTTGTTGAGGCCCATGAACGGGTGGGACTTTAGCGAGGGACGATAAGGGTAGCGGGACGGATCGGGCGCTGCCTCTCCCCACTCCTTCATAAGAAGGTGCTTGCAGAGGAGTTTCAGCTGGGGGTAAGAGCGGCCACGGGGAGGGATGGGGTAGATCTCCCCTAGCAAATGCTGGGAAGTGACTGGGAGGGGGGCGTGGCCGTCGGGGCCTAGGAGGAAAAGCATAGAATGTGGGAGAGCGTCCAGGGGCAGATAGGCCCTATTCTTCGAGGGCGGACTATGTTGGAGCCAGGGGAGGGGCAGGCGGCTACCCGCATTCTTCTTTGAGAGATCCCGGTGGTCAGGGATCTGGCAGTGTAAGGAGGGTGTCTGGGAGGCGGGCAGAGGCCGGGTTTATCCCCGGGGGGGAGTACAATATCCTTAGGCACGCCAGGCGATGTTTGTACGCGAGGAGGAGGTCCAGAGGTGGGAGGCAGGCTTCAATGGCCAGGATGTCGGTCGGAGTGCACGAGAAGCAATTGGTTGTCCACCTCTGGGTCTTGTGCCAGAAGGGGGACAGTTTCCTCGTCATGTGGACGGTAGGTTTGAAGGTGTCGGCGCCGTAGCTGAGGATTGGAAAAAGGAGCAAGGAGGCCAGTCAGTGGCATAGGAAAGGGGGAAGGCCCATCCCCGGGGGGGAGAGTCTCTTAACAGCCACGAAGGCTAGTTGGGCCTTGGCCAGATGTTTCGTGAAGTGAGGCGTTGTGGAGATCGAGGGGGTAAACTAGTAACCCAACCACCTGACCTCATCCTTGGGCGGGAAGACAAAAAAAAAAAAGAAAGAAAAAGGAAATTGGGGGGTTTTTTTCTCTTTTTTTTTTTTTTATATCATATATTCGTTGTTAAGGTACAAGAAATCGCATGGAGTGCTAGCTATGGCGAAAACAAAACCCAAAATCCAAAACGAACTAACAAAGGAAATATCCGGCACATCTCTCTTCAACTGGGGTCTGTACCGGTCTCAGGCCCACATACGGCACGAAATTGACACGAGTAAATCAAAGGAAACCCTCCTTAAACCAGTGGGCAGTACAAAAAACCAAGAAGTACGTAAACCTAGCCTTCTTGAGATGACAAAAAGTACCCAAAGGAAACAACATCAGATGAGCGGGAGCAGACGGAATCTGCGGAGGAAGACGGGCGGGAAAACATGCCCGGAGAGAAGGCTGTCGCCGTGGGCCTAACGAAGCGGGTGAGGGCGCTCAGGAGGGTGGCTGAGGACGAGACTGGAGCATCGGGGCCAATGGCCGTGACCCCCTGAAGGTGGCGGGTCCTAGCAGGCCTCTTGGCTGGGCAGTGGAGGATGGCATACTCGAAGGTTTCTCGGGCCTCTTTGCAGCTTGGACAGGTGGTCGGGGCAGTGTCGTCCCAGGAAGGGTGGGCGCGAAGGTAGCTCTTGCCAGATCTCATCTGGTGCAGGCAACCAGCTTCAAACTTGGACAGGCCCATAAACGGGTGGGGCTTTAGCGAGGGACGGTATTGGTATCTCGCAGGGTCAGGCACAGCATCCTCCGACTCTTTCATGAGGAGGTTCCTGCAGAGAAGCTTGAGCTGGGGGTAGGTGCGGCCCGGGGGGGAGGGGGCAGGGTAGTGTTCAACGAGCAGATGCTGAGAGGTGACTGGGAGGGGGGTGAGGTCATCAGGGCTGAGGATGAAGAGCATAGAGTGGGGAAGGGCATCTAGTGGGAGGTGGGCCCTGTTTTTGGAGGGCGGCCTCGGCTGGAGCCAGGGAAGTGGCAGGCGGCTACCCGCGTTTCTACGGGAAAGGATCCTGTGGTCGGGGGCATGATGGTATAACGACGGTGTTTGTACAGAGGGAGGTAGTCTGGCTGTAGCTGGGTTGATCTCCAGGGGGGAGCACAGCAGCCTAAGGCAGGCCAGGCGGTGTTTATACGCTAGGAGGAGATTGAGCGGAGGGAGGCAGGCTTCTACGGCCAGGATGTCGGTCGGGGTACAAGAGAAGCAATTGGTGGTCCCCCTCTGGACCTTGTGCCAGAGGGCAGAGAGCTTTCTCTCCATATGCACGGTAGGTTTGAAGGTATCTGCACCGTAGCTAAGGATGGGGAAAAGAAGTGAGAAGGCCAACCGGTGGCATAGAAACGGGGGCAGACCCATCCCCGGGGGGGAGAGCCTCTTAATGGCCACGAAGGCGGCCTGGGCCTTGGCTAGCCTTTTGGTGAAGTGAGGGGTCGTGGAGACCGAGGGGGTGAACCAGTAGCACAGCCAGCGGAAATCATCCTTGGGGGGAAAGATTGAGCCATCCAAATAGATTGGAGAATGGGAGATCGGAGCTCTATACCTGTTAGTCCGCCAGTGGATCAGTTCCGTTTTAGGGATGGAGAAGCTGACACCCAGCTGGGCCCCTTTGGCCTTCCGTGCCGCGTAGTGTCCCCACAGGATCGGGATATTCCTCCGGTAGGAGAACGATGATGCGGTAAGACCAAAGTCATCGACATAGGAGAGGGTAAGACCATGTGGAATCTCGCAGTGTAGCCGGGAGACGTAGATGACAAACAGGAGTGGGGAGACCGGGGACCCCTGGGGGGTTCACACTGAGACAGGAGCGAAGACCTTCGGTGAGCCTTGGTAGAGTCACTGGCATGTTCTGCCGAAGAGGAAGGACATGGTCCAGGAAACAAGGTACGGGTTGACACCCCACGCTTTGAGCATGCCGCACAGGGTAGATGGATTAACATTGTCGAAGCCCCCTTTGATGTCCAGGAAAAGCGTGGTCACTTTCCTCCCTGCCATCTGGAGGGTCCTTACTTCGTGGGTCAGCGTGGCGGTCGCATCCGAGGCCGAAAGGCCGGCCAGCGATCCGCATTGGTGGGGGTTGAGTAGGCCCACCACTCGGGCCACACACGAGAGTCTTGAGTTGATGATCCTTTCAAGGATCCTCGAGAAGGTTTGGAGTGGAACTATGACGCGGAAAGAGGAGGGGCACTCGTAGGATGGTTTTCCAGGCTTATCGAGCACGATACCATCAGCCTTTTTAAGGGTGAGGGGTGGAAGCCATGGGCAACCAGCGGGGCGAGAAGGTCGTGGATCAGGTGCGGAGCCACCCTATGTATCCTTTTCCACACGGAATTGGGGGTCATGTCCAGACCGGGGGCCGATGATGGTGAAGAACGGGCCAGCGCCCTGCCTACCTCGTCCGTTGCCAGTGCGGGGCAATCCTTGAACGGGAGTAGAATCGTGTCAAAAGACCTGGCAGGTTTGCTTGTGAAAAAGTGGTTGAGGAGGGCCTTGTTAAGCTCCAGTGGTGTAGTGGGGCCCGGGAGTTTCGGGAACCAGGGAGGGGGGCGTCCAACAGCAAACCTTTTCGCTGTCCAAATCATCTGCGGGGTCGCTGAGGCCAGAAAGGAGGACCAGTGATCCCTCTTGGCTTTCTTAATGGCTTTGAAGTAGGCTGACCTTGCCGCTCTGGCCGAGGCAAGGAGGGCGGCATCAAACCTGTCTCTCTTCAATGAGCGGAGAGCTGAGTTGTAGGGTTTCCTGCGCAGTGAAAGAAGATCGGACCACCAGGGCTTGGATCGGTACGTAACTCTCTTTACCGGGGTGCAGAGGGCTAGTTGGGCCGTTATCCTATCCAGGTTTGTCTTGAACCAAACGTCCAGTGACCGGGATGTGGGTAGGAGGGGAGTTGGCGATATGGAGGCAGCTTTAAGGGAGGATTCGAGGGTGGGCCAATCAGTCAGGGCCCAGTTGGGGGCGGGGGGGGGGGCCCTAGAGAGGGGTGCTTCGAAGCGGAGGAGGATAGGGATGTGATCAGAGCCAGTGGAGAGGAGGGGGTCAGACCATTCAGAAAAGTACGGCGCAAGGAGGGGGCAGGCAAATGCAAGATCAAGGACACCAGGGTGCCCAATGAGTGACATGGAGAAAGGAGTGAAGACACCTGGGGTGTTCAGATGGGTGATACCTAGCTCCGTCGCTCTGTCGAAGTAAGGTGTTGAGGTGACGAGTTCGTCCTCCTTGAAGACCCTAAGGGGGTCCGCAGTCGGGTGGTGGATGTTAAGGTCCCACAACGTCACCGTGGGGAGAGGGGATGCAGGAAATATAATGTCAGGGGGGACTGAGCTGGTGTTGAGGAGACGACCCTTTGTGCTGTAGGAGTTGACTATGGTGAAGCCAGTTGTGGAGGGGTTGAAAAAACCGTGCGGGGTGAAGAGGTCCAATGCCATAATATCACCCCTGCCGAAAAAATGAGGTAGGAGGGAAACAGTAGCTAAAAAAGAACTATAAACATAAAAATCAACGCGGGGCTTGCAGCCACCGTTGGATGGAGGGGAAAAACCTGTAAACAGATTAAAGGAAGGTAGCTTGCCCCTGTAGACCGGGGGGTCTTGCAGGGGGACTATGGATGGAGGCTGGGCCAGTTGCTGTAACAGGTTTATTCCTGTCTAACGAAAATACAATAGGACCGGCGGTAGACCTGCTAGCGCTGGTGGTAAGGGAGGCTTCAAGGGACCGGTAGCTAAAAGGATAATAGTTGAAGGACAAATAGAACTCAGGGATTGCCGTTCAACCAAGTGTATTCTTAGACTGAAGGTCTGTCGAAGTCTGCTGTCTCCTGCT
>Ga0307513_10002719_pt1 | contig 24348 bp, 22 predicted proteins | sample 15_EM_MG_FD_202174 | JGI IMG/M metagenome (GOLD analysis project Ga0307513, IMG submission 202174) | Populus trichocarpa ectomycorrhiza microbial communities from riparian zone in the Pacific Northwest, United States - 15_EM | ecosystem: Host-associated > Plants > Roots > Unclassified | place...
TGCCATCCCCCACGCTAAAATGTCTTACCTTGCAGGGCCCGCCGTCCGCCACAAAGACGGCCGTCCTGAGGTTTCCAGGACGGGTGTGGACCGCATTTTGCCGTCCCGTCCGGTCCAGGGCTCTTGGAAGTCGCCCGGTCGAGCCCTGCGGGGGCCCCGGACCGTTGAGAACACTGTTCATTCCATCTTCTAGCTAACACTAGTTCCAACCCTTTAGTACCCCTAGTCTGATTCCTCAATCTTCCCGAAACATCTCCGATGCACCTAACCTTTCGCTCATACACGCCGTTGCTTCAGCTTCCCTACTTCCCAACAATCTCTAAACAAAAACTCTCCTTGTCCTCACTTGCGGTGTAGTAACAGTGTCGCAGATATGGAACCTTCGTGAATATTTTAACAATTATCACCTCCACTATCTAACCCATGACCCCTAGAAAAACAGCTCTAAGGACTGTTAGCCAGTAAGATACCCTCTTGCCTGAATAGTGCTGCCCAGATCAGCTCGAAGACTTTCTATACTCAGTGGCAGGCAAGCGGTTGGATCTAGGCCAACTGGGATGCTGCCGCTATAGAGTTCATCGATGGTAATATATGGGTCTGGCACCTCAACGCTCGGGACTGGAAAGATCTTCTAGACCACGTAAAGCAAGATTAGATAGCAAGTACCAAGCAATGTAATTGGGGAGAGGAATAATGAACTATACCCACTCAGTCATCCTCATTGTACCATCTTCCATACTCCGACACATTATCAGAGTAGCTTTAACCTTATTCTCAGGATCAGGAGCGAAGGTTTGACACAAAACCACAACACGTACTGCGCCACGCGATCCTTCAAGCCAGAGGTTGCAGCAATGAGCCAGCTGGATGCCAGACGGCCACGATCCAGATTCAAGAACTACAGACGGGTAATCCTTTATCACACCGTCAATGCCGGGGATCCACGCTAAATCAGTGTCCTTTTTAGAACCAGCGTATTCCCCAAAAAAGTTGGTGTAAGCTGTGGTTATGTTAGCATAGTGTCAGGAGTATTGAAGATTTCAAAAGGGGACAGTGTTCCCAAGCGTCCCGTCAGCCCTGGAGCACCGCCAGGTTTTGGCGGTATGCAATAGCAGTTGTGTTCACAAACGTCAGGACATTACGAGTAGTCATCAACGACCCTCCCCAATTACGTATGGGACCCCCCCGATTATCTGTAGGGCCAGTCAATTACCTACAGTGCCCGCCCGTCATCCGCAGTTACTTATTCTCGGCAAGAAGAATCTGTACATTTGCATCTGAATCAGTACAGACGCACAGCCAATTCTCCATATATGATTTCTGATCACTGTGTTCAGGCTCTAGATGCCAGGAACATGCAGACGGAAAGTCGCGCCACCCGAGACACCTGCAGTCACCCCCGTCCCCCCTTGGCAGTCATCCGGACTGACACCGAGATACCCATCCTTCCCGGCCCCATTTCGGGTACTACCGTCCGTCCCATCCCGACTTGAAGACTGACTAGCGGGCAGTGTTCCCAAGCGCCCGGTCCGTCCGTCTTTGGGTCCGGACGGGACGGGCGACAGTACCTGAAAGGGCGCCCGGGAGTGACGGGTATCTTGGCATCCGTCTGGACGACAGCCCAGGACGGACTGGGGGGGACTGTAGGTGTCTCAGGTGGCGCAATTTTCCCGGTAACTCCGGATGACGGGCAGGCCCTGTAGGTGACTGGCGAGCCCTACAGGTAATTAGCGAGGACTGCAGATGAGGGGCAGGCAAGGACTGCAGATGACGGACGAGGACTGCAGAAGACGGGTGAGGACTGCAGGTAGGATTCGGGAGTTACCGATACGTCGAGGACTGTAGAGCCCTACAGTCACCCTCTTAGACGGTAGTCTTTCCCAAAAGACAGACTCTCTTGCCCTACAGCTTGAGACAGACGCCCGGGACGCCCGGGGCTGCAGTCCTGGCGGTGCCTACAGGGCGGACGGGACGCTTGGGAACACTGCTAACGGACGCTTGGGTTCACTAATAGGAGTGGCATACTAGGCCCGCAACTCCTTATTGCATGATAGGTATCCCAATCTACGTGGCCATCCTCCACCCACTTTCCACGCTCATCATTCATCCAACCGACAGCGATCTGTTGTAGCAATGTAGGTCTCACTAGTCTAAGGTAGCGGTCCGGAGCAGAGTAGTGAATTCTAGCAGTTGTTAACACATTCCCTCTATACTGGTGAGATACTTACCTAAGGCCCAGGCGGCCGTGGTTATCCTCATGTTTCTGAAGGCTCGCAAGAACTTGAGAGGCCACATCTGGGTTCAAGTCGGGAAATTCAAGAAACTCAGTGTCACGAGTTTTAAGTGAATCCCTGATGATATTGAGAATCTGTTCCGCCATTTTGTTTTTTTTGTTTTTTTCTTGGATATTCCTGCTGAGTAGTCGCTTGTCAACAGAGGTGTTTTTGCGAGTAGCCAGATCGTTGGGAGTAAACCATGATGGACACGTATCCACTAAAAGCCCACACAACTCCCTCTAGGTTTCACGTGGTGTTTTCCAACAGTCACTCAACCAGGGAAAGTTAACTTTGACCACTTACCGTATAATCTGGTGAAAGCCGGATTGGAGCTAAAGCGAACTGAGGCAACCGAGCCAACAGGAGCGCACGAAGAAGGCAAATTCGCCACAGCTTAAACACATAGCCAGCGCTGGTTGGACAGGTTCAAGAAAATCCTCACTAGTGTCAATCCGACTTTCACCAGATTATACGGTATCCTAACCTAAAAGTCGGGTGACAAAAAACTCGGCCCGTTGGCCATATTACACCAAAAATAGCCATTTTCAAAAATTTATAGCTCAGCGCCCCCTAGGTAACAAATATCGCGAAGTTGCAAGAAGCATGAGAACAACCATTTCGCCCTATCATCGAAATTTCAAGCCTGTAAATTAATAACTCATGATTTGCTGTGCAATAGTGTTGTAAGATCGGAAAGTGACTTGAGATTTTGTATGAGGCTGCCATACAAAAGATACATGACAGCCGCCTTTGCTGCAGGTTATCCCTGATTTCTCAATTCCATAAACCTCCTACCCAATCTTACCCCCCGAAAACCACTCCTTACCCGTTCCCTGATTTGATTTGGCCTAAAGTGGAACCACTAGATGTGTTGGGGGGGGATTAACTGGTTGGTAAAGAGTGCTCAGTTTTGGTGTAAAATGGCACTTGGCCCGAGTTTTTGTCATCCGACTTTATATATTCGGGAGTCAGTGGTTCCAGATCAGGGTTCCCATGTAGACGCCAGTACCCCAGTACCGTATTATCTCTATGAATTCACTAACTCCAAATATCCCTTAGAAAATTGTGAACTCAGCTCAAGAAAGTTTAGTTTTAGCAAATTAATAGAATTGCGACACTCAGTTAATGAGATCCAACACAACCAAATGACTCATGTCATACCGAGTCAGGAAAGCACTAATACATCTCAAGAACCGCGGCCAGTGAATCCCGAGATTAGCGAGCCAGCGGAGCTAGCGAATTCACAGAGAAAGTACCGAAAACAAAAAAATCCGGGCAACAGTATCTACTCTACGGAAGTGGAGAAGCACGGGCAAACAACTGTCACTTTCAAGGAATCTCAAGTAGAAAAGAAAACCACACAAGTCACGATCAATTCAAACCCACTAAGCTACTTCACCAACCCAATCCAGAGAACACAAAAGAGAAAATTCCCGCCGCAAGAAAGCTCAACCTTGCAGGTTGTCCGACTAACTAGGTACAGGTCCAATTTCCCTTCCTCAAACCACAGTCAAAACAGTTCCTCCGTTGCGCCGTGTTCCTTCCTCACGATCCTCGTTGTCGTCGCTGCTGCCGCGGTGGTGGGAGGGAGGAAAGCGTGAGAGAAGTCAACCCTCCCAAAGCCAAGATCGTAACCAGCTATCTATTTAGTCTAAGTTATTCGGAGATAAGCAAGAAAACTGCAAGTTAAGAAAGCCAAATTTAAACCGTAACAGTACGGTACTTGTACAGGAGTCGCGGGGGTGTGTCTCAAACTGTAGGGCAAGAGCTTCCGTCCTTTGAGAAGACTGCCGTATAGGCCCCTACAGTCCTCTACGGTTATGTAACTCCCGAAGGGTACCTCTGGTCCTAACTCTTTATCTACTGTCCTCACCAATTACCTGTATGGCCACCCGGTTACCTGTATGATAGGGCCCTCCCGATGGCAGGAGTTTCCCGGCAACTTGCGCTACCTGGGACATCTTCAATCCCAGCCCGTCAGTCCCGGGCAGCCATACGGGGGGCACCAAGATATCCATTCATCCGGGGGACCCTTTCAGGTACAGCCTGTCGTCACGAGGGGCTAATCGAGGAATGGCAATCGAATAAGAGAAGGAGAGAAAGGGAAATTACGAAGGAAACTGTTCTATATTCCTAGGATTGATATCTTGTTTACTTTTCTTTCTAACTATAGTGGAACGGAGGGTTTATACAGGCAATACAAAGAAATTCCCCCAAGTTCCTCACTCCCGAATCTCCTTCCGGAAAGACATATACCACGAGGAGTTCCGGCCCCCGTCATGCCAACTATCCAGATACATCTTCCGCTCTACCCTCCAATCATTTTTAGCCATGTGTTCGAATCCTCATATATAGTATACAACCAGGTATACCCGTTCCTCCTCTTGGAGTGACAATAAGTGACCAAGGAAACTAATAATTCAAGAGGAGTTGAATAGGAAAGGTACAAAGGGAAAATTTCTTCTATGTGGGGTCATCACTGGTGACTTTGAAAACAGCAACACTGCAATCCATCCAATCCGGACATGAAGATGGATGGACTGGTTCCCAAAAGTGGAATTCTGTATAGAGTTCGTTACGGGACCTCCGGGTCCCCGTTCCCCGCCCTGCCCCGCTCAACGGCCCCGGGCAGGGTGTGTTCCTTGGCATCCCCTGCCCCTGTCCCCGCCCATGCACCCACGCCCCACTTCACCTCCTTAACTACCAGCCTATAGAAGAACCAGGATAAATTAGGCAACTGCATATACACTCAGCCTCTATGACAGTCTTTCCCTCAAGTTAGCTTCAAGTTAATGCACATGTAGCTCTCATGATCATTCCCAGGAATGAGCCACATACCAGCCGGCCAACCGAAGCAATACCTATTCTGGCTCTATAATGCTAACCCGGTCTACAAGTGGTATCTAAATTTCCACTAGGTGGAATCAATACCATTCAAAATAACAAACTTACACCCACCACTCTCCATTGTTGAATGTGCCTATCCTTGAGCTGTTGATGTATGTGTTCCCCGGACCAGAGAAAAGAAGCTTGATTTTTCTAAGGAAGCGGAGAGCGTGCTATTTATGCTGCGCAACAAGAATACATATCCACTGTAGAAAAGAACTTCAAGAAAACAAAAGAAGACGAAAGAAAAATCTAATGCGCATAGAGTTACATCTATGATTGACTGATTGAGCTTAAACTCTGACAGCATTGAAGTGAAACTAGTATGAACTAGGAAGTACTGTCGTACTCAAGATAGAGAGTACATATCCGAAAGTATAATTTCAACAATGCGCAGCTTAGAAATTGAGGAAGTAAAGGGAGACTAAGGAAGCAAATAAGAGTAAAAGAAAACTACTTCTGTACGGCGGATAAAGCTAAGTCCAACATGAGCACCGAGTGATTATACATGACTCCATATTGCACAACCTGCCTGCCCACCTCAAATAAGTATTCAATCCACACGTCTCTTCCCACAAACAACTCTCTGTTTAGCACCACCCACTGCGCTGGTCACCAGGTGAGCCCGGCAGATAAAATTGTTCCTGCAACAATTCCTATAATGCTCCTCGTTACTCAAGCCAATATCACCCTACAAGGTATTGAGCATCGCGCCCTAACTCACTTCCCCAAACTCCCGCTACACACTCCACACCACTCACTATGAAAGGCTATCCAAAATTGAAATAGAGCCAGCCCCAATCGCACAAAAAAACCCCAAGGATAACTGCACGATTATCCACCACCGATCTAATAGCTTAGTTGATCACCCCACCGGTCAACCAAGTGCCACACCAACCACCACTTCCACCTACATAGAATCCAGCAACCCGAATATCCATCCAGCCCTAACCCAACATCTTCATGCAAACCAATATTCAATGGCCTGTCCAAATCCCCACCTTTCGCAAAGAGCAAAACTCGTACCCCGGACTCCATCTCAATCTTCCCACACCGCTTCCACGTTGGCAAACTCCAGAGCTTGTGAATACCCATCTGGTCCTAAGTTTTGGAATTGTTTAAGCTATTCGCACTGAATGTGCTTCTTGCCCCTTTCACCTCCGCGCCTCAGTAAGCTGCTATTCCCACCCGCCCAAAGGATCCCCTTCTGTTCCATACTTTAATTTATTTATTCACTCGGGCCGGGGAGGAGTCCCGGATTTTTAGATAACTCCACATGGAAAACCATGTGTTCAGGGTTCGGTTTCGAGTGTTAATCTTGTATCTACATGCGACTGTTTGACCAGGGGTCGAAATATCTATTTCTTCATATATGTATTTATGTATTCGTTTATAGTAGCTTGACCTCTTAGCTATTATACAGCCCGCACGCTCCCCAGAAATACCATTGGCAGGAAGAACAAGAGTGCGCGTATGGGGGAAAATTAATCTTTTTGCAAGCCAAACTTGCAATCATTACAGTGACCCCAAGGAGAAACAGTTCATAACGGTGCATTACTATATACTTTCTTCCTCCCTCCAGCCCAACAATTATTGACAAACCCCCCTAACAGCCTCACAAACCAACCCGGACACAACACCCCGAGCAACCCCCTCCTCCTGCAATGCATCAAACATAACCGAGCAACACTCTGCGCTCGCCCCCCCACCCATAACCCCCCTCAACGCCTCCGGCAATCCCCGCTCCCGCACCAACCTGCGTGCCTTCTCCCTCCTAGTCTCCCCCTCCTCCTCCCCTGCGCCTTTAGCAACGGACTCTTGCCAAGCCTTCAATTCTTCCTCCGTCATGAATGCGCTTTCCCGGATCCTACGGATATACGATGCTACCACTTTGTCTTCAGTATTTGCCTCTATGACGGTTTCCTGGATGAGCACTCGTATGGACTCCAGTGACGCGTTGCCGGGACGGAGTAGGATAGACTTTGCCACGTTCAGGAGGGAGCGGCGGAAGACCCACGCTGATGAGAGGGTGTAGAGCTCTGAGATGATAGCGAAGATGATTTCTACAACGAATTGAGCTTCCGCGGTGGAGAGTGGGGATGTGGACTTTCTCCTTGGTGAGAGCCCCGGGGGTGGGGTTGTTGCCGCTTCTGATGGTGGGGATGTGGTGGTGGTTGGGGGGAGGGTCATCGTTTGCAGGTTTGATGCGCTGCTGCTGGCTGAGAGTAGGCTTGGATTTGGCTGCAGCTGGGAAGAAGTAGAGTTCGCGCGTAGGCTAGAGAGTGTAATGCCAGTGTCGGAATCGTGGTCGTAGTCGTCTGGCATATCACTTGGTGGCGGCGGGAGGTTGAGTACTTCCCCTTCATCGGCGCCCGGCATTTCTACAATGAGGCTTTGTCTACCACTTGATCTCCGGGGTGGTAATTCCGGTCTATCCTCTACAGCTTCTTCAACGATAGAAGATGGGCGTGGCGGGAGCGTTGGGTTTTGTGTTTCGAATTCTAAAGTCATGAGGTCCGCTTCCGGCGATTCATTGATCGTGGCAGTAGATTTTGAGCGTTCGCGGGTGGTGGGCTGGGCGAGCCTTAAACTTTCCATCGAAGATCTAGCTGTTCCGCTTTGTGGAGAATTGTCCCCGTACCCTGAGGGTGGTGGCAGGGGAGTGCTTGATGTGGATGATCGCTTAATACCAACTCCACCTCTAAATACCCCGCCAAAGAGAGCTTTTCCACCTTCTGCAGCCCCTTGCGGTGCTTTTGCCAGCGCATCCAACATTCCTCCGCCGACCTTTGCGAGTGCCTGAGGATTTGGCCAGGCCTTCCCCAGCCTCGCGAGTCCTCTTTGGCCGTTATTTCCTGACTCGGTAGTTGCGTTGTGCTTCTCCAGGAACCTCTTCATCCCTTCGCACTCGGCCAGACCATGTACCTTTAGCGCAGAGTTCAGGTATTTCTCCAAATCCGCCCTTAGTGATTCCTTCGTCTGTCCCCTCCAAGTCGGCAAGTCAGAGAATCCGACGACACCGGAGATTTTGGATATTCGCGATAGAACTTCGTGCAATGTCTCAAAGTCGGGGTATTTCCTTGTAACAATCCAGCCGGGAATAGCGCTGGAGGCTGGCTCGATCTGCAGAAAGTATTCCGAACTGGTAGGCTTTGAGCGAAGCCGTTTGTCGGAAGAGTTTGTGGCTGGCGTGAGGTCAGAGAGTTCGACACGCGCCCGGAAAAAAATTTCCTGAGGTTCCGTGGCTGGTACAACCAGTTGATCGAAAGAAGTGAATGCCCCAGGTCGTGGCGGGGGTGTAGGTGGCTTTTCCTCCTCCTGATTGAGCTCCTGAGGAATCTCGGGAGGTATCGAAGGGGATGAAACGCCCTTATCATCCAACGAAGTCCGAACAGGGCTCTCCGTTATGCCATCCTTCAATACCCCATTCTTTGGACTTGCAGGTAATACCCCAATCTCCGTAGAGTCCCGCACCACTTTTGCTTCATCCTCGGCAATCATCTTTGATAATTCCTGTGCCTCCTTCATCGCTTTCTCCATTTCCTCCTCCGCTCTGCTCAGCCGCTTTTGTTTCGCGCGCTGTTCGGCCGCAGCGGCGCCTTCATCCGAGCCCTCGACCGCGCTGATATCTATCTTTTGTAGTATCTCTGGCTGTGTCTCCGCCTCCAACAAGTAAATTATCCAACCGTTAATAAAGTCTGCGCTTGAACACTTTTCTACCGTCTTCTCTAATACTGCACTAGCCAATATCCCCGTCAAGAAAGTCCGTACTGGAGCGCAATCAACCGTCTCCGCCGGAAGAAATGTTTGGACAATATCCTCTGCCGCCATCTGTAGCTTTTTCCTCTGGCTCTCCCGGTCTACGAGTTGAGCTAATGCTGAAGAAGGGGATTCTTCGATGTAGGTTCCAATCGAGGTCTGCGCAGTCTGAGCTAGTTCGCGAAAGAAAACGATGAAAATATTGGATGTCGAAACTAGGAAGAGCAGAAAGGTATCCGTAGGCCGCTTGCTGGAGATGTGTCCGTGCACATTTAGCAGGGTCTGGGTGAGCAACTGCCGACAGGAATTCGGGAACTTTTCATCATTTGGCAGAATTGGCGTGTACCAGTACCTGTCGGAAGGTTAGTGCCAGTCCTCTCAAACCACACCGGTGACAGGTATACCGAACATAATCCCTAATAACGGCCTCGGTAAGTTCTTCGAAAGCCGCCGCGGTCTCGGGGGATAACGATGAAAAGTCAACATTCTCCGGCAATCTGGGAATCCTCCTCCTCTAGTCTACCGTCAATTACTTTCGTCACCCCGGGACGGAGAAGAGTAGCGGAGCAGAATAAGCGCACCCTCACAACCGCCTTCTCATCCCTAGAATCCCCCCCATTAAGCGCATCACTCTCCGCCAGTCTCTTTTCCAGCCAATCGGTGATCAATGCCCCGCTCCCACCCCTTGCCCCCGAGGACTGTAAGTTTTCCAAACTCGCGTGTAGAACGACGCCCAGAACGACGCCCACAAGCATTAGCCCCAGAGTTCCAAGAATCATGTAAAGTAGGAGCGCGATCCCGAGCACCAACACGCCAAGCAGTTCCGGTGTTGCGGTGGACAGAAAGGTGAGGACCTGGCCGGCGATTTCTGAAAAGTTGACCCCCGTTGGAGCTATCGCTTCTTCGCTGGAGCTCGAGACAGCAGCCTCAGGTAGTAAAGGAGCCTCCTCCCTGGCAGCTAATTCAAGCGATTCCGGTAGCCCAGTATCGCCCACAGGACCCTCAGGTGGTATCGGAGGTACCGCTCGACTCGCTTCCATATTTCAAGTTGTTTGTTCGGAAAGATCGACTGTCTGGAGCTTTTAGCGGAAAAGAGAGGAGGAGCGCTGGAAAGCTCGTTGGGGGTTAAGTTGTCTAGACCGACCTGAACCTGGACTCCCGGCAACGAGCGACCAATATGGAAAGCGACAAGGATCAGAAAACAAAGAGGAAAACTCCGGGATTTCGGAACGGTATCCATTCCCCATATTATTACCGAATTTCCAAGTTTTATTTTTTCTATACCAAACTACTCGTGTAGGCATTTCCGACAAGTGCACTACGCTTTCTACACGGGGTATATATTAAATTTATATGAGCCAGTTTGTGAGGCTTATTTATAATTTCTGAGACCAAACCGGGGGCAAACGCTTGTTGGAGAATTCTAGAATGGCTGCTTAGCGAACCCTAACCCTTGCCCTACCATCACCCTTGCTCTGTTTGCTCGAGGACTCTTCTCCCTGCCAGAGCGAAACGAGGGCAGCGTGCTGTGCGTACCTGCAGTCCCAATTGCGGAGCATGGACGATTCCCTTGGATCCCTTTCAAATGAGGCCAAACAGAGGATATATTGGGCTCATTTATATCCCATCCTTACTTGCCATGAGCGGCGCCGAACGGCCGCCGTTCATGCCGCGTTTCACCACACCGGGCATGTGCCCCCAATGGACCTCCGGTAGAAACCCCTTGTGCATCATTATTGTCCACACCCTCCTCCCGCATCTTGCCCCAGTGCTAACTTTCATTTTCACAACCCATCATCCAGTTTTATTTTATTTTAAAATTTCTTTCATATCATACCTAAGATGTACTCACAAGAAACCACTCGATATCGACAACTTAGTTCGTTCTCAGGCAACGGGTAAGGCGTTTGAACTCGAAAAGTTAGGATTATCATTGTCCAAAAGAGTTCCACCCGAGTTACAAGTAGAGTTAGTTGCATGGAGCGACATTACCGGACAACTTACAAGTAGGGTCCTGCTGTTCGTTAATTCTCTAAGATTAAGCAGCCTAGAATCTGAGCCCTTTCATAACACAGCCTTTGTCCATTTATAAACTGTCCGGGCGCCTTGGCACTGTTGGTGCCCGAATTCGCGCAAAGGTTTCCGGACACTTGATGAACTAGCCATATTAGAGTACAAGTACCGTTGCACGCGATACCGCTATGATACCACCGCCGCATCTCCGCGCCGCCGCCGCACCAAACATCTCCACCAACTAATCCCATTCCCATACCGGTACACAATACAGATATCCCCCCCCAGATCACCGATCGCAAAGCATCCCTAACTGTTCCTTCGTAGCCCCCATATCGACCGCATGCTGATATGCCGTCTTCCCCGCTGCATCAGTGGCATGCCGATCAACAAAGTGCTCGAGCAGAATCCTGACAATTTCCTCCCGCCCATTCATAACCGCAACATGCAATCCGGTCTGCCCCGTTTCGTGATCCTGTCGATTAACAAGTTCTGGCGTTGCCGCAAGCATTTCCCGGACTTCATCCTCGTCTCCTGTCTTCATGAGTTAGGGCAAAAATGGAATTAAAAAACACTAAGCTGGTAGGGAGAGGGACCCTCAGCGCAAAATTCAAGAAAAGCCCTAACTTCCTTCATCTCCGGGTTCCGATCGTAAAACTCTTCTTCCTCGAGCAGCGTTCCGATATCAGTATTTGGCTGCTCACCACCTTCGTTCCGTAGCGTGACCAAGAGTTTTCCATTCGTGGTTATATCTTGCGTGCAAGTTGGGCACTGCGCTTTGGTTGTGGGCGTGGCGCCCTCCGCGGAGTATTCCTCTGCGAAGCAGGACCTGTTGTATAGCCTTTAACCACCTTCCTTCCCCTCCGAGTGCGAGTGGGCAGGATAGGTAATACCAGTGATAGTGATGTCCGCAGCGCAATTCTACGTCGTCGACGAGGCCAGGCTCAAGAGGGTGGTCTTCGTCTGGGATGGTGAGCGCCTCGTGGCAGGATACACAGGTCCCTGGGGATGCCATTTGGATTGGGAATTAAGGATTGAGGGTACGGTGATGGTGGTGGTGGTGGTGGTGGTGGTGGTGGTGGGAATCGAGAGGGGGATGTGAGGACTATGGTGCCTTTTCCCCGGCATTATCCTCACGGCAAAAATAACCGGGAGTTGTGGCGGGAGATGAGATCTGGGCTTATGAGTAGGAGAGCTTTGATCGGTGATATGGTGGTTAAATCATCAACAGATATTAATATCCACACTCATCACCGATTATTACCGGTATCAAACCTGTAGTTCTGTACTCGGGTATGAGGGAAGTCACTGCCTGATTATTTCGGCGAGGGGAGTGCTCCTCTCTGAGCAGCCACACCCCACCGATCGCCAAGCCTCCCATCGTAAATAGCTACATGTCTGCGATGAACGGCATGTGAAATCGACTCTCACCATGACCAAATCCAACAATGGGCCCCGACGAGTCTTAACCATAGATACAGTGCCGGGCATCTGAAATCGACCCTCGGAGCGACTAAATCCAATCGCCAACCTGCCCAACAACCAAGATTTCAGAGAACCACTGTGCAGAACTAGTTAGAATCGGTCCCTTTTTAATTCTATAGATTCCATTCCTTGGTAAAGTGAGCGTTTGTGAGAGGGGCATTTTGGGAAAAGCTAACACATACAGTACCATACGAATTGTTTGTCAAGGTGGCACTCTCAATTCCGGTTCATTATGGTATGATAGGAGAAACTTTTAACTTGAGCAAAAAATACCCAGCCCCAAACCACTAAGAGCCTGTTTGGTGGGAACGGAAAGCGGGTCGACCTTTCCGTTCCCTCATATAAAGTGACTGTTCCCTTTTGTTTCAAAACGGTTGCTTTGTATGGGGGAACGGAACGGTCGACCCGCCTTCCGTTCCCACCAAACAGGCCCTAAGGCTTCTCGATAACTTGTATTTACACTTTCTCTCTATTTTTCGACAGGAAATAAGCTGGAGATTCAGAAAATAGAAAGACATTTAAAATATATCAACTTTTGGGCAAGCTATAGGGGTTGAAAGTTTGGGTACAAGGTCCCGTAAGAGTTATGAAACAGTTATTTAAGGTTAACCAGCCATAGATACAAGTACCCCTGCTTGTTCCGGTTAATAGTTCCCTACCCTTGTATCATATGATAAAAGGAAACCGAATGTCTCACCCAGTTAGTTGCTGTTAGAAATGCCAAGAAAGCAAATTTCGAAGTTAACTGCGGTTAGACATATATTATGTATCATTAAGCAAAAATGAATGTCGCCTATCATATTTTCTAGAAGACCCTTTCCTTCCCCGAATGCGGGACCAATATCTATAATATTATTGTTATGCCATGGTACCACAATAAAAGTATGAGTAGACTACCTTCAATTCAACAAATCCCCCCGCCCGAATGAATTCAGTTCCCGCGATGCTCCTTCAAAACATTGCCCACTCATCTTCCTGCGGCCCGTCGAGTAATACCACACCTATCCACCCCGAATGTCTTCAAACAAGGCTGACCATCTCACTCTAAGTTAACTAATAACCCCAAAAACCTAAAGTCATAAAAGCCACCTGATACAGCGTCATACAATCCCGTAAAAATAGCACATTCTAATCTATGAGTACGGTAGGCACAGCGCCAGCCCTGGTACTCTTCTCCTGCTCGTATCATTGCGAGATTCCTTCCCGCGTAACACAGCCTATCCAAAACAGGCAGGTTAGGACATCTCAAATCCTCCGGGTAAAATCTACCTTCAGGCGGGGCGTTTTGCTCAAGCGGCCTAAGTCAGTTATCATACCCTGAAAAGTGGGTAAAATATCGGGGCAACCCGTTGCCTGAGCCCAATTACTTTATTTTGAGGAACAGGCTTGAGTTGGGTATTCTCATGAGCTTTAATTTAGACCTAGGAAATATCTAGCATCAGTTGATGCCTTTTCCGGGGGATTTGCGCGATTCCGCCACTCATTCGCTCCTGCGCAAAATCCCCCGCAAGTCCCAATACTTTACCCCCACGGCCAGCACAGTGTGGGTGGTGGAAGCCGTTTTTTCATGCCCAGCCTCATCCGGTGGCACGGCGCGGAATCGTGAGTATTTGGTGATCCTTCCCTGGCGGCAGGGACAGAGCTTTGCGCTAGCGATTAGTGTGAGGTGCTGAGGACCTAAGCTGTTGAGTATTGCAGTGGCAATCTATCACGAGGTTAGGGACAGCGCTCGAAAGTTTCAAGTTATGGGGACCCGCCGGGCCACAGAGTGGACGCTTAATCCGATAGTACGGAATACACTATTCGTTCGTTCGTTGGCTCACCCTCCATCCTAGCCTCCGGGAGACCTGCAACACACCAACTCACGCAGCAAAGACCCGAAGAAACAAGTAGCGGTCCAAGGTCTTCACGCTAGCCTCCTATCAATGCCATTCTTCGTACCAGCCCCCCCTCCGGTCGGTGTGGTCTGCCCGAAATTGGGTGAAATGCCAGCACAAACGAATGCACCCTTCCCACAACTCGGGCATCTCAATAAACATCGCCATTGGAAACTTCACCTTGCCCCAGCGAAATGTATAGTGGCGTGATCGTCGGGCCGAGAGGCAGTGCTGACGCGGATAATTTTCAGTCGTGCAGGACACATATTGAAGAACGAGGCGGGGACTGAGAGATATTGACCGCCTTGAAACTATCCAGTCAGAGAGCGCAGACTATAAAAGCACTAAGTAAAGGGGTTTGGACGACGAAGAAGGAGTGAATCCGAGTGATTGCAGATTCCAGGGCAGTTGCCAGCCACGGTGCATGTTGTTCTTTCCTTCAACAATGAAGGGCTATGACGGGATCTGTTGCGAAAGAGGACTCACTCGTGGCTTGCATTATGCGATTGGAATCCGGTAGGTTTGAAGATTTGGGTTGAAGGAGTGAGGGGGGTTGTCCAAATTGAGGAGGGATCCAATATCGGAACCGACGATTGGGCCACCGTGAAGTGAGCAGATTCGGAGAGCACCCCCGTGAAAATCACACCATCAGTAAGCTCCTCCTCCTCCTCCTCCTCCTCCTCCTCTATAAACCGTATCCCAAATTTAATACCCCTAGTAGACCAGGCAAACTTCTACACTGTCAAAACCCAACCTACAGCCTAGGAGCCCATTCCTAAGACGGCAGATTCCCAATCTAAACCTTCACTCCCTCTATCCCAAAAACTGCGTGGGTCCTCCGAACTCCCACTCACGCATATTGATAGACCGCTACGCCTAAGGCCTCTCAGAATCTAGAAAATCACCTGCGTGTTACAGTACCATACGTAAGGCGTGTACCTACCTTATGTACGTACGTGCACGGCCATTAGGCCAGCGAGCTGTTCCAGGTCAGAGGGAAACTCGGCACGCACACGGCTGTCCCGGACTTGCGGGGGCATTCACGGCGGGGTTGGTCGAGTGCGCTAGTGCTCTTGAAGAACGGGGTGTTGTAAGAGCAGATGAGCCGGAGGTATAGTGGTTTAGGTATACCGTAAAAGATCGTATAATCCACCATCAGATTATCAGCCGGAATTCTAGCATCAACCCACGATAGGTTTAGTTTGACCGGTTACCAAAATTTAGCATGCCAAGTTAATGAGATCCAACACACTCTCCGCGCTCGGGCCTTATCGGGTGAGGAAAACCCCAATCCCTCTTAGGGGTTCTCGGGTACGGAGATTAGAGGTCCCCTCGGGCGGAGATAGTGGATTATGCGAGATTTTGGGACATTGTTAGGAGGAGGGGCTACGTGCCTAGAGTTGTCAAGTGGGGGTGGGGGGATAATCAGGCTTTGGGGTGGGGATGTGCATAAGTGATGTGAGCTTTTTTGTCTCGCCGGTGTGAAGGATCGCTAGATGTGAAATGTAGGCCCCGACGGATGCCCATTCCATGCACTGTCACTTGGGGGCACCATGAGGTCCATAGTGGCATTTTTTTCGGCTGGAGCCCTGACGGAACTTTGTACCTATCAATATGATCCACCCAAACTGTCATTCATCTTAAAACGCAACATGCTTTGTAAAGTTTCCAAATTGTGTTTTCAGGATTTCTTTCATTAATTTTACAGTTCATAAACTACGGTATGCAACCTGGACAACAGCGTAAAGTTTATACAGCAATAATACATTACTATTATTAGATCTTATCATGAATTCTTATGTTGAAAATCCCTACCCCTTTTGCACAGAATTTCTAACAAAACCTAAATGATATCTCTCAAATCACCCTCCATTCGGCAAGACTGTTCTTAGCGAAAGGAGTTTTGAGATGTCGAAAAGTTCAAATGACGGCTTGCCAAACGGCTCATTAGTTATTGGTAATCTAGACAAATCCTGGCCTAATACCGAGGGGTCGTTAAATCATTTGGAATAACCGAAGCTGCAAGAAAATTTCCACAAATTCGTCAATACGATTACCGATCAAGCCACATTGCCCAGCAATCGCCCAGGTAAGACATTCTAAACTTCACCTCCTCATCACCCCCTCTCACTCGCCCAGCCGAGAGCCCAGAGCTATCACCAGGGCATCGCAAACACTCAAACGGCGAACCCCCCAACCCCCATTGCCCTCACTAAACCGCTTAGTCCCCCACCCTTCAAGAACGCTTACTAAGTTCCACCCCAGACTAACCAGCCTAAGCAACCCCGCATACACCAAACCCGGCAGCCTCGGCAGGTAAATCTCAGCCACGGAGATAACCCGGACTTACGGCTGGCCCCTTGTCACATCTCCGTTTTCCCTTACAAACATATCAACAATACAGCTACGGGGGAGCGAGTGCGCCTGCTTGCAGGCTGGTAGGATTCAGAATGTTATGTATTTTTTATTCTTCTTTCCGCTCTCAGAGAGATACCGGGTGTGGATTGTCGGGTTTTGTGTTGAGGAGGGTATAGGGAGGAGGATTGGGGGTTTACTTCACGGGCGCGGGTCGGGTTTGTTGTCAGGTCTAGATTGGGGGGCGAGGCAGGGAGATTTGAGTTTTTTTTTTTTCATGGGATTTGAAAAGCGGTGGTCTTACTGTGCTATGTGCGGTTGGTTCTGGGACAGCGGCAGTTTTGGGAAGGAGGGACCTTATTAAACCTCAGTCCAGTTGGTGTATGTATACCGGCGTATACTCCAGAAGCCAACTCACACGTGATACTGTATATAAAAACTAGTCCCCCGCCAAATAATTGCTCAGAGCCAGAGCCCCATCCCCATCGCACCTCGAGATAACCGTGCCCCAATTGTTCCGAACCTGTTAGCCTGGTTTAGCCCCCGCTTGAAACCAACCTCACATCCACCCCATTACGGCGTCACACCAAACACCCACCAACCAAGTAACCCCAAACAGCACCCCCAAAACGGTGACTACGGTACTAGACTACTTTGTGTCGGCCTCCAGCCCCATCCAAAATTAGGGATCGATTTTTAATTTTTTTCTTTCTCTTTCCGCTGGCTGCAAGAGCCCACTCTTAAGCCTGAATTTCTATCGAGTAGTTTCTTTTAATACCAATCCAACTCCCGAATTCTTCCATTTCTCCCCTTCTGGTATCGAATATACAGTATATATTTGCAGCTGGTCCGGGACCCGTCACCTTGGATCGTGTCGCACGCTCGTATCCACGACAACACTTACGACGCCCGCCAGTAAGGTGCAGACGCTTGCACATCGACAGCGCAAGGCCGCGCGTAACATACTCTATTAGTGAGATAAGTTGCTTGGATTGAGTCTACCCAACGCTTAAATACATCACGACAGCGACAAGACACATATTGAATCCACTCGGTAACGAAGAATTGAGCGCTAAACCAACTTCAACGAATTAGATACCATGGCTTCAAACATCCCAGGAGAATGTTGTATCAAGGGGGTTGTGCACGAGGGCACGCCGAAGGGAGAAATTGTGCAGTTTGCAGAAGGTTTGATCCAAGCCTTGGTATGCTGGGTCAATAGCTGATATGGAGTTTCTCTCCAGTGGAAACCTACATCACAAAGCCCGCTAGCGGATCCAGTGAGAAGGTGATTCTGCTATTGACGGATGTTATGGGGATTTGCAACAATCCGAAACTGTTCCACCCCCTACCCCTCCTTCCCTACCACCGCGGGTATGCTAACATCAACAATGATACCAGCATCGCCGATGACTTCGCAGCAAACGGATACACCGTCGTTCTTCCCGACATGTTCGCCGGTGATAAAGTCCCCCTCCCAGCAGATCGCAAGCCAGGATTTGAACTTTCGGAATGGCTCAAGGATCATCAGCCCCACCACGTCATCCCAATTATCCAGAAGGTAATGGGCCAGATCCGGTCCGAGCTTAGTATGCCTCCCTTTCTTCTCTCCGGGGATGCACACTTGGAGAAGGACTGACATCCCACAGAACCCCGCAAAATCGGCGCAGTGGGTTACTGTTTCGGCGCAAAATACGTCACACAACTCCTCTCTGGCGATATCGACGCAGGCTACAACGCGCACCCAAGTTTCGTCACAATGGATGAACTCTGTGCTATTAAAGCACCGCTCGCAATTTCGGCCGCTGGTATATCCTCCTCTAACCACTACAGCTGAAAAAAATGAAATGAAAAACTAACAATGGGAGGGTAGAAACGGATTCAATCTTTACCCGGGACCTAAGGCACGCGACAGAGGCCAAGTTAGCGGAGATCAAAGCTACCTATCAGATTACCCTGTTTTCTGGGGTGGCACATGGATTTGCGGTGAGGTGCGATCTGGCCAATGATAAGCAGAGGTGGGCAAAGGAGGAGGCGTTCTGGCAGGCTATTAGGTGGTTTGAGTTGCATCTTGCCTAGGTTATGTTAGATGAGCTCAACAGGGGAAGCAGAATTTGTCCAAGCATGAATGCGGGTGAGATCGAGTGATCGCATTATTTGTAGATTAGATGAGGGATCGTCCCAGGGATGCGGCCTCGATAGCGGTGTTTTTATTATCTTTCCTTGTCCTACTTGCGGCTCCTAAATACAGCACTTTCTGATTATGGTTCCGGTAAACCGGATGAGAGAGGCCCGAGATTATCATAAGCTAATCCGCTGTCCCACCGGCATCTACAAACCCTGTCACGAACCGAAATACCGAGAGCACAATACCCCCGGACGCACACCCACTCTAAAAGACCTGGGCAAGCATGGGACATCACTCGTCGAGGCACTTTCTCCCCGGTGGCCCCGGTCGGAGTAGTAGAAAGCCCCATCCGACCGAAAGAGTTCCAAGCCACCCATAACCAACTTCCCATGAACACCGAGCTCAAGCCACCAGGCCCAATTCACCCTCACCAAATGCCGAACCCGCCCCCCCATGAATTATATCAAGTCTGACAGTTGAAACTAATATCATATTATATTCCCCATACCACCTCCGGATACCGCAAGCATTCCACTATAATTCTATATATCGGTTTTTATACAAATAACTCAATGAGGCTCTTGGAGATGCTGAGTTAGACGATTTCCCACAGGCCTGTGTACATCACCTCTCGCGAAGTCGGTTGGACACCGTCGTGCGGCGCCGTTAGCCGGATATATTATCTTGGTATGCCACTCGGTACTGTACGCCGATAATAACAAAATTGGAACCCCAATCACGGTCGTGGTTTGTTTATCGCATAACCGCTATTGCATATAGTGGGAGGCCCCCTAAGCAATGTGGTGTCAGGGAACTGGTGAGGGGGGGGGAGGTGGGGGGCAGTTAGGTGGTTCATCTGCTGCCCTCCTAACATTTAAATGGTATACATGCTGAATGAACTCTTTTACTCTTCCACTCAGAGGATGCACATGCAAGGGATTATGGTGTAAACGGGGTTGAGTTGGTGGTATTCATGAACCTGGAGCACCACCGGCTGCCACCGGTCGATATGAATCTTAGCTGTGGTAATATGGTGTCAAAGTGTATTGTATCCTCTTGCAAGCAATTATTCCAACTCCAAGTTCTCACTTCCGCCACCCACCCACCTCCTTCCCCTCTCTCTTATTAACTAGGCACCGTAGCTAGAATGTATCATTCAGGTGCCCACCAAGGTTCCCATGTCGCGAACCCGCTCGCGCTCATAAAGCACTGTGCACACCATTACAGCCTACCCCTCGCGAGGATCGCGCATAGGTCGATCTTAGGCAATACAACAGGTGAGACGAAAACGGCATACAAATATTCTATCAGGGAACTGTTTAGCGCCGAAACTTTAGTCTTGCCATGTGAGCGCTTAGATTGGCTATTCTCCCCCGGAAGCCATTTCCGGTGATATAATACTAGTCACAATGTAATTGGGATCAAGTTAGGCGTCATTGGCGGGATAATCGTCAAGGGCGTAACTTAGGGTGTCGAGGGAAATGGTATAATAGAAAACGGGTGGGACCACAATCCCATCCATCGCTGTGAGCCGCATTAGAAGCCTTTCCGCCCCGCTAATGATTCCTCCTGTTCCCGCGCTGCCTTGTGACGGGCGACTGCTGGCACTAGTGCCTCGATCACACCTCCGAACCCCGGTTTCTTTGGTCTGTTATGATTGTTCACTACGGGTCGTAGGTTACCCTTTCCCTGCGCAGTTGTTGCAAAAGGTGGGGTTTGGATGCCCACCACACTTTATCCAATGACCCGGTGTCCCCGACTCGATCGGCCCCCTCCTAGCTCATCCAATTTATTGCTGCGGGTTGTACGTACAGGCATTTTCCAAAGCTCACTTATAACACGTCACGCTCTCAAAGGGTTGGTCACACCCGTGTTTAAACCAGAGATCATATTGATATTATGCATATAGTGTACGTCAGCTCACACAGAGCAAATTACTCCTCGACCACAAACACCATTAAACCCCATTCCCTCCTCCGTCCTCTTCTACAGTGCGTCTCTCCCGCTCCTCCGTTCCGGCACTCTCAACCCACCCCTCTTCCATTCGCTCCCAGAACTTCTTCCCCGTCCACGCTTTAACCCCCCACCCTCTCTCAACCTCCTTACTCTTTCATACCAACTTCTCCAACCCGACCCCAAACACAACCCCCCTTTCTCCCAAAATTTCAAAAACCGCTTTACACCAAAGTGTACTCTTCTCCCCTCTGACCCCCATCCTCTTAAAACACTCCGTGGCGACCCTCAGCGGATACAACGCCAAAATTGGTCCGTACGACTTCTTGGCCGGAGAGATATAGTACTCGACCGCCATACATATTTGGGCTGCAAGGTCGAATGTTCCATCCATCGCTGCGATGGGTGGTTGCGAGGCTGGGCTTAACCCGATTATTGCTGAGTATATGAGTATTAGGTTTGTCCAGTAGAAGGTGTGAGTGTTTGCAATCCCGATGTCGGGGAATTGGTAGCAAGTAGGGAAGACCGGGGGGTCAATGTTGAGGGTGGAGAACTCCAGCCAGTAGGGCGGGCCAGGGTGGGCGCATGTGAAATTTTCATACCACGCTTTCATTCGGGCCTCAAGGTCCAGACACCGCCTGAGAAGCGAGGGATAAGCGGCGCGCGGAATTGTGTCTTGGTCTTCGAGAATCCCCGGGAGTTCCATGAGCAAATCTTGTAAGTCCTGGTAACGGATCTTTGGGATGTTAGTCCAGGGGATCGTGAGCCATTCTTTGGAGGCAAGGAAGCTGCGTTTACGCGTTATAATTGAGTTGATCAACTATCTTGTGTTATTTTTCGCATCTAGAGATTCTGCAAAAGTGGAAAGGGAAGCGTACGCCTATAGCACGAAAACCATTAAATAGATGATGGCCCAACCCAGCCTTGTGGGCTTCCGGTCCTCTTAGTCGAACCAATAACGCCATACCGTTTACATGTCGGTGCCATGCGGTGGGATCTACACTCCCAAGCGTCTTCATAATGTTAGACTACTCAATATCTAGATCAGTATGGATAGAATGGCCGACCTCGTACATGCTCAAGGCCATAGTCGCCGCTAACGTCTCATCCCGGACACGGGCAACCGGGTTCGAGAGTGCAGCATTCAACTGTGCCAGGGCAATCGTGTATACCATTGCGCTCTCTTGGAGAAGCCGCTCGTCTTTGCTCCCCCGGGCGACAAATACAGCACACATTGCCATTATGGAGGTGTCGAAAACCTGAACATCGCGATTCATGGCAAAGAGGACTGAGTGAACCCATACTGAGGGGACCCCTATTAACTGAGAGTTGGGTGGCGTGTACCCCTCGAGAAAATTGCCTAGTAGTGCAGACTGAAGATGCGGTTGCGGTGATGGAGTGATAAGGAGTGGGAAGTCTATTTCCACAGCTGGGCGTCGGTACATCGTTACCGGCATAGCATCCTTGGCAGCAGAAGAGCCACCATTCCCCGATGAGGAAGCCAGCGGATCCGCGGATACCGAGGCTTTGGTTGCATGTGTATCGAGTCGTGGGCCAGTCGCGTTACGGAACACCACCGCACGGTGATATCCCGCGCACTCCCTATTTGATTTCTTGCAGTTTCCACATTCTGGCCTTTTCTGGTCGCACTTTCCGATTATTAGCCTTGCCATCAACCCGGTAATAGATCCAAGAGTGCAATGGAGGGGAAAGAGATATAAGAGATTCGATCCGAGTCTTGTGATATCTCCCAAGGCCTACACCCTTTGCCTCTACCCTCCAACGCTTCAGAATTCGATCTGACACATCAATCCGTTGGAGAGGATGGAGCAGGAGCGAATCATGGCGTGGCGCCTTGGCCACCTCCCATGCTACTAGAGCAGAATCCTGCGTTCGTATATGGGCACACAACAGGAGGCGATGTGCAGCTTACCCTAATCTTTCGCTTGCGACAGGTATTACAACCCTTCGATCGCCCAGGTACGCCAACCATAACTCACCCGATAAAACCTCTCAATGTCTGATCCGCGGGACGAATCCTCGAAACTGGTCTTTTTTTCCGCACAAATGATGGGCAAATCGCCCCTTGATACTTGGACTATGAGCTCTCCGGCAACCGGGCCAGCGAGAACTCCAGAGCCCTATTAACCTGACCTCGTTACGCGTGTCAGTGATTGTGTGTCAGGTCTTTCTGTGATATACTCAGTCCTGCGCCCTATCCAAAAGCCTTGAACAACAGGGCAAAGGTATGCAGCGATTGTTCAAGTTCCAAACAAGGACGTATTCTGCGAAGTTGGTAACGTGAGGTCCACAGCTTGTTCGACGTTCGGAGGGGAACGGTACAGCAACTATCCTTGCAGAACTATTCCCAAAAGAGCAGCATTCCGCGAAGGACAGGAATGCCAAGCACCTTAACGAACTCGCATAAACAGCGTATAGGACCAATGGTTGGGGAGTTTTTCTGATGGCGTTTCTGTCGGTATTAAGTATTATGCTTCAATCGAGATGGGATGCGACCTTTCACTGTGGAGGACACGATGCCGAGTGTACGGGGAGCCGAGCTGACGCGCCGGATGGAATGGAATCTACTCCTGAGTTAATGGCCCAGCCTGACACCATAAATTAAGTGGAACCAGAATACGCTAGCAAGGGTAGAGAAGGTGCAGCAAAGCGTTGCCACCCTTTAGAAGAAATAGGACTGCCAAAAGAGACGAAATTCTGTGCTCGGGCAGCCATCATGGGAAATATTATTACCCCTTAAAGCAATTTCGCTTCCAGCCGCTCTTTCTTACCCACGCTTGCCTATTCTGGCTCTTTCCAACTAATACGGGTAGAGCCGGAACAAATATTCCTGCAGTTGCACTGGTGCTGTACTCGAGTATGTACTCGAGATACTCGAGTACGAGTAAGCCTGTAACCACTCAGGTGGGTAATGCTGTTCAGATGATCTAATCTAGAAAAAAGTAAGACCACTGGTACTTAGGGCTAGATCTCAGCATCCATACCGGTAGTCGTTTGATGTTTGCAAAACTCAAACCTTGCGGATATCCATCTGGCTTTAAGTTTGGGCTATTTCGAGGGGAAGGTTTTAAGAGATTTGCGCTGTACTCGAGTGCTTGTACAGTGCCTTTAGAAAAGTTCAGGGACAAACGGCAAAACACACCAAATATGCCACATTTTGAGGTGCCCCAACACAATAATGCCTAATAACACTGCAATTCTCTGAAATTTAAAAAATCAGGTACTATCTCAAATTCAATATACTGAGCTGGTAGAGCCTCTAGATAGTTCTAAGCCTTGCAGACCTTTCTTAAAGTGGTGGTGTTGGGCTGATTTCGCAGGACCCGTTTAGTTTGGATAGTGTGTCGCGCGTGCCGAAATCACCCTCCTGTGCGTATATGTGACCTATTGATATACTGGAAGACAAACAGGTGGAAAGTTGACCAGACGATGAATTGCCTAAAGGCCTTGACAAGGGTGAAGTAGGGAGCTATGCGCTTGAACGAATTGAGAAGGGGAGAAAAGGTTGTTGATTGGCTTGCTTTCCTCGGTGTGGTTTCAATATCTTTATTTATAACTAAACTAGCTAATGGAGCGACTACCTATCCGGGCTTGC
>Ga0307513_10002720_pt1 | contig 24343 bp, 30 predicted proteins | sample 15_EM_MG_FD_202174 | JGI IMG/M metagenome (GOLD analysis project Ga0307513, IMG submission 202174) | Populus trichocarpa ectomycorrhiza microbial communities from riparian zone in the Pacific Northwest, United States - 15_EM | ecosystem: Host-associated > Plants > Roots > Unclassified | place...
GCCCCCCGGTGAAAGATGTGAAGGTAGTGTGAAGGAAGTGAAGGAGGGCAGATGACGACCTTTATAGACGTCAGGAACGCTCTTTGTGCGTCGCAAAACAACCCTCCAGACGTCAGTTGGATACAAACTTTGAAACATTGAACGCTACCATGTGATAACCTGGTAAAGTTTGCACGACTCCGACGATCTCACACCCACCATTCAAATGAAGACCTAAGTTTGTAAGCTCTAAATTTAGCCCTAAGATAATTCAAATTGATGCTTATCGTGTGTCTTCATTGATATATGAAATAAGCTTTTAAGCCTCTCGAGGGTCCAGACGACGTCAGGGGGTTGTTTCTGTACATGCCAAAAGACATCGTTGCCCTGACTACAAGACATTGTTGTGAATATCTTGGGGGAAGGCCACCCCAGTATCATGCAGCTTAAAAGATAAGATGCGATCATCCGCGAAGCTCAAGTGGACATGTTTTTGCGTGAGGCCGACATCAACCTTGATCGACACTCATTGACACTCATTGACACTCATTGACACACAGCGACACTTCGACGTTGAGGCGGCCTGATACCAATACCATATTTCCCTGAACAGTTGATCTATCTAATCTATAAGCTTAAAATTTCAATCCTGAATACATGAAAGACTAAACAAAACTAATAAAACAATGAATCTATTGAGATACCACAAGCAATCGCCCCACCGTCGCATCCATCACATTTTTTGAACCCCTCCAGGCCATTGAACCCCCATGCAGTCTCTTGGATATCAGTTTCTCACAATTGTCTCCATTCGGATCCCCGCCAATGTGTACCTCTAGGCCTTTCATAGACTCAAGCTCCGATACACCTAAGCGTATTTTCTTAAATTCAGGAACGTCCAAATATTCATCATCTGCCGGAGCACCGCACTTGAGACTCTCACTATGACGTGTTAGACGCCCAAGTAGGTCAGAAGACATTGGAACATTGAGTTGGCTCAAAGATTTGAGAGCGAGCTGGGTACGAGCCATGGCGGATTCAACACTGTCACTGACAGGCAGTGGCGGCATCCCGTGTCTATCCTGACCTTTACCCCAGGTGCCCCCGACATCCGATGATCAGCCGGATGATCCCGGAAGGGAAACAATTGGCGCTCGCCATCTTGGTGATCCCCGGATGAATTGGCATTCCCGTTTTCAAAGCCGGGTGGTACATATAGAGCCAGGTAATGCATGTTCCCCATATGTCCTGCTGCGGAATCAGCCCAATCGGCGACGGCATCCTCATGGAGATATTGGTGTGCCCTTTTAACAATGCTGTCGCTGGTAGTGTGTTACGCTCGTCGCAGTAACATAGATCATGAGATCAAGTGGGTTATCGAGAACTGGATTCGACAGGAGCCTGGCTCTTCCCGTTTCATCGCTATTGATGAAAACATAATCGATGCAAGAAAACCGTTCGGAAGGAACCCTACAGAGCCTTTGGCTACCTTCTCCAGTGGCACCAAGTATCTAGAGCATTCTGTTGTTTGGTACATTTCTCGAAATCATGGCTAACAGTCCCTAGATGTCATAGGAATCTAATTCAGCGAACTGGACTCGATTGACATGTGGGAGACGCCAATGCAGCATGTTATAGTCAGGACTAAAATTTAATTTCGCCCTCCATTCTAGTGTCTGACCCTGGCTGCGTCTGGAAGGCCAGGTCCAAACAATACGCACACCACGGGGCCTCCCAAGGAGAGCACTCCAATCTAATAATTATTAGGTTGCAAGTAAAAAACACAAAAGACCTTAATAGTCATGAATCAAACTAACCTGTAGCCATAGGGTCAGGAGCCGCGTAATTCCCACCCTCAGGAAGCACCCTTGGAGTTGGGGCATTGCTCCTCAGCAGAGAGGCAGTCGATAGGTCTCTCAATGGGTCAGGCGTGCAAATCTGAGAACTTGCGGGCGCATCTGGTGCGTTTGCGGTATTCTGGGCCTAATAGTTTAGAGGAGGCGCATGTGCTAATAGACTAACAAGTGCGTTATCGGCGGGAAGGGCATGTGCATTTTGACCCGGAAAAGCGTAATTCGCAGGAAAGCCCGATTTGTTTTGACCATCAGGAGGGTAAATGGGAGGATGTGGAGGTACCTTTTACCCTGGAGGGGGGTAATTCCCGCGATGATAAGGTACGTTGTGCGCCAGGACACCATGCGCCGGAGGAACATAATTCCCATGATGAGCAGGCACGTTTTGCACTTGAGGGGGGTAATTCCCGTGATGATCAGGGACGTTTTGCGCTGGGACGCCTTGCGCCGGTACACCTTGCGCCGGAGGGAGGTAATTCCCATGATGAGCATGTAGGTTTTGCGCCTGAGGGGAGTAAGCCGGTGGAACGTTTTGAGAAACTGGACCTGGGTTTGGTACAGTTGTTGTGGGACCCCACTCAGGCTGGTCAGGGGCGTTGGTGGGTAGTAACCGATTGCTCAGCATGATCTAATCATAGAAGATTCCATGCTGGCCCAGTCGTGCCAGACCTGTAGAACAATTCTTCACCGTGGTTCTCAACTTCACCCCACAGTCCTTTACAAGTTGAACTACAGCCTCATCGATCTGGCGCATACAAGCCCTGTTATTCGCAGCCGCAGCTGTGACAAGGCTGTCACAGGCAGGGCGCGGTGCCCTGATACCAGCGACGATTTGCTGGAAATGGTGGTCAGGGAATGTACGGATATTCCTAAAGCCCCTTGCAAGCATCTCATCTTTCACAGCCTCCCACCATTTGCCATATACGTGGTTGTCATCGGGTATGCGGATTCATACCTTGTCATCGCTAATATTTCGATAATTGGTGTGTCCCCTACTTATATATCCTCTCAGAGATAGTGGTGGAAGATGATAGGTTTGGCCGGCCGGCGCCTGCAGGTTTCCCACATTTGGCAAATAGACGTACTCTCCATTATTATGTGCCCTATCGCTAGACCTTTGTGTGCAGAGGTTGTCTTGGGGGTGAAAATAGCTTCCGGTGTAAGGTAGGTCGATATTGTGGACGTTGTGAATGTGAGTTAGTTCTAGGTATGAATTGTGTGGATTTCGGGGAAGTTTTGAATGTGAGTTGATTCTGGGTATGAATTCATTCCATCAGGATCTATGCTGATTATATATACAAATCTCAGTCATTTGACCTTTTAAAAGCCTCTTGATTGTTTTCAAGAATTTGTAGTTCTGACACTAGCATAGCCAGGGCTTTATTGATTCATGTTTATGTTAGAAATGAAACATCCCCTCTGGAACATGACCATCCTGAAACACCAAGTTCGCCGAGCCCGTTCCTGAAAGAAACCATAGCTGATACTACGTGATATCTACATCTAGGGCCCTAAACCAGATTGACCTCTATTTCCAGTTTAACATGCAAAGTGTGCACGCCTCTTAAACCTATATGCGATCCACACGTATGTCGATCAACAGTAAGCACTCCTGCGATGCCTAGAAAATGTCCAGTCTATCTGCAAAAATACACCCAAGCACCAGCATACGAGAAACATTTATGAACTACCCACGCCAATGTGAACATTATCATTGCCTCTACTTCCATACAATATCCATCATCCGCCAGCCATGTTCATGACATGCAAACCGATGTCGTGGGGGAATGCCCAGATTCCCACTATGAATCTGATCCTGAGCCTACTGGACACGAGCACGATGTATTGAGTGGTGATGTTGTGTACGAGTCTGATAGTGAAGTGCTTATTAACACTGCATCTTGTTCCAGCAGCCAACCAACGCATTTCCCGAGCATTGGAGGACCAATTGTGGACGTAAATGGGTTCGAGCAAGAAATCATTAACCTGTGCGACGACCCATGGGCACCATTCCCCAGCAGGGAAGGGTTCAGGCTTGCCTTTTGGCTTCTGAGAGTAAAGTACCGAGGTCACGAATCAACGAATACTTTGCGAGTGGCCTAGGGAATTCTGAGTCTGTCAGCTATGGGTGTATTCACACGCTCGGGAAGCACCTCCTGGAATTGGATTCGTACAGTCGATATCTCCAATTGTTTGAAGGACAGGTAGAGGACGGAAAGAGAACTTTATCATTCTTCTATCGCAACGTACTAGAATGTGTGAGATATCTCCTTCGCCAGATAGCCAACCAAGATAACTTTATTTACAGGCCACAGCGTGAATACGATCATACAGCATAATGGGTATATGCAGAGATGCATACAGCAGACTGGTGGTGGGATATTGGGATGTCAGATCAGACCCATCTGACCAACCTTTTCGCGTGACAAGAAGGCATGGCCGGTCTATTTGACTCTTGGAAGTTTCCCAGCAATCCGGTGTAATAGACCTGGATCCTTTGCTGTTCTCCTGCTTGCGCTATTGCCGGTTCCCCCCAAATGTACCAAGTCCTCCCCAGACCACTTGCAGAGGCAAATTAATGCCGACACACTCTGAGGCGTCTGTGAACTCCTTTTTGAGCACTTAGAAAAGGCTGCGCTGGAGGGCGTCAATGTTGACTGTACCGACGGGCAAGTCCGGAGATGCGTTCCAATATTGTGGGCGTGGATTACTGACAATATGCAAAATGTTGTGCTTCACGGGATAAAATCCAATGTTTGGCCTAAATGCGAGGTACTTCCAGGAGAATTAGGAACCGATACCAACAGGCACCGTACCCAAGATTATGCAAGATATGAACGTTGCGAGCGTGAATCTGACGATTCCTGCACCATTTTTGAAAATCTTGGTATAGATGTTGAGCAAAACCTGTTTCACGGGCTTCACTGTGTTTCAGCACCTAGTCTGCACAAGCTAGATTTGCTACATACAGTTTATCATGAGTGGTTCAAGCACTTGATGGACTGGATCGAGGGCTCCCTGAAGAAATACGCCCGGCTCCAGGCCTTTGGCCATACCTTGAAGGTGGTACGACCCTACCCGCGGTTATTACTCCCCAAAGGGGCCTATCGCAAGGTCACGCAGTGGGAAGGAAAAGAGATGAGCAACCTTGGGCGGTATCTTTTGGGGGTTCTTGCCGTAGCAGTGGGCCAGCCCGACAGCCGGCAAGTAATATCTTTCAAACATGGTCTAGACTGTGTCCAGGTACTGGTCAACTGCAATCTGATGGCGCAATACCGAAGCCAGACCACCGAGCGGATAGCCTATATGGAGGAATATCTCGACCGGTTTCACAGGATAGAAGATATCTTCGTGGAGTTTCGAGTTTCTAAAGGAACACGGGCCAAGGGTGACAAGGAGCAAAAGGAGCTACAACATCAGCGAGCCCAGAGCAACAAGTGCGTGGCACCGTCCAAGGGGCGCCTGCGCTTCGAAGACTATGACGATGAGGAGAACGACCTCCGTATGGACATGATCCATACGGAATCCCATTTCAACTTTGTTAAGATGCATCAGCTAAGCCACTCCTCTGATCATATACGCCAGTTTGGCAATATCCCAATGTATTGCATGGAGTTCGCAGAGCTTGCGCATAAGGAACAGATCAAGGACTAATGGAGATGCATGAGTAAGAACGATGTCGAGGGACAAATTCTTCAGATCTACGGTCGTCAGCATGCAATCCGAATGAGACTTTCAAACCTCAATTCGCTTTGACGTCGCAGAGGGAATCTCGGTAAGGACGACTAATTGCTATTTAGATAAAAAACAGGTACGGTATCCACGCCGGCCCCTTGTGCAAGGATCTTGAAAGGTCGTCGTGACGATGTGTCCGACCTTCTTGACTTTTTTCAAGGTGTTAGGAATCTCCCCTGACTGGATCTCTTTAGAATTGATTCGATACTGCCGACACCACCTGCCTACTGAACGCCGCCTTTCCCAAGAACTAGCAATACTCTAACTACTTCCTGTTGAACTGGTAACGCAACTGAAAATCCCGGTTTTGGCATTCCAGGCAAGCGATGTTTAGGACATCCATGGTTCATGATGCACCGGAACTCACTGATTTCGGAATCAAGAAAGTTGGCATGATTGGCTTTCGGTACATGCTGGAAGCGAGGAGATCTTCGGTGCACTGAGGGGGCATCTCCCGGCAAAGCTCTTGGCGCTCCTTAAAATCAGGGACTGTATCCAAGACACTGTGCTGCGGTTGGCAGGCATTCAGATATTGAGCTCTGTGAACTCAGGCTGGCACTCTGATATTGTAACATGTGTACATGTTGCAGTAATGGTATACAGGAGCAGGCAGTGCAGGATCTCCTGTGTTTGGTTGATTTGTATTTGGTTTATTTGATTCAATTTCAGCTCCACCACTGTCTCTGAGTCAGATAGGCTATGCTATCGTATTGCTATGTTTGGTTTGCGTTGCTGGAAGTTTATATTTAGGATTCCGGGTATGGAATAGTGATGTAGCACGGGTGAAGATTGAGCTATGTTTCTTGTTTTGGTCTGGCAGGATTACAGGATTCTGGTATGTGCCAAGCTACTGGTAATGATCGTGATTGCAGGAAGGCTATCGGTCTTGGATTTTGTATTTAAACCAGTCTCCTGGCTAGCAGGAGACAGCAGACTTCGACAGACCTTCAGTCTAAGAATACACTTCGTTGAACGGCAATCCCTAAGTCCAATTTGTCCTTCAACTATTATCCTTCTAGCTACTAGTCCCTTGAAGCCTGCTTTAGTACCAGCGCTAGCAGGTCTACCGCCGGTCCTATTGTATTTTCGTTAGACAGGAATCAACCTGTCACGGATATACACTCTTGTTACGGTTCAGCTGAGAGAAGATGCGCGAGAGTTTACATTGGTTGACATAGGGACAATTCTCAGCCTGGCTCATCTCATTCCAGAGGGAGACCGGCACTGGCTCGTCAACAGCCATATCAACTTGACGACGTTTAACGAGATTTACTAGTAATACAAACAGCGGTATGATGATGAATATGGCGCAGGCGTATATCGGGTGCCATGCCAAGCTGTATATATATAGTGTGTACTAGTATGAAGAAAAGATATAATTAATTCATGAGTTAAACGTGTTGACTGCACTCGAGAGACGCCACAGGACATTGGGGGGCGCAGGGCTGGCATAGGGCTGGCCCAGAGTTCATGCAAGGAGACTAGGGGTATGGGTGTGATAATCCGGATGGCTTGCGCAAGGAGCTTGCCAATTGAAAGCACCAGGATGCTGGGATATGGAGAACAGGGGGGACGTGAAGTCCGGATTCAAGGGATGGTTGCTGCGCAACTCATCACGCACGGGATGCCAGGGACACAGCGAGGACGTCTCTGGCGTCAGGACACAGGGCGGGCACATCAGATGCAAGTGTTTTTTTGCTGATGTCTAATATCCTCTCTGATTTGTGATCTTTTCTAAACAGTGGGCTGGAATCAGTATAGACTAGCCTGGACCAACCAAGTTGATGACTATGATCACCAACAGCAACAAAGACTTACTAGTTTGATCTTGCACCAAACACTTGACTGATTAGACTATTCAGAACCCCATGAGGTTGACAACATCACCACCAAATTTATAAGTGCTTCTTGATTGGTTAATTTTGTCCACCAATAATAAGCAGAAGGAAATAGAAGAAAGACTGAAAGAGAGATGACCTCTCAGCATCTGGGGCTTCTTGACCATGCTGTTGAAAATGCTTATGATACCATTAATCAAATTTGATCACAACAGAGAAAACAAAAAGAAAAGTCATGGGACTAGTGACTACAGGCTAACTTTATAGTCTGTAGTAAAGTATAATGAAATGCTCTTTTAGGTTGTGGACTTCCGGACTCTCTGCACTTTCCACATCAGTCCCATGCTCTCTTGGATCTTCCACACTTATTGATTTTTCTCTCCTCCCCATACTATTTGTCCCCCACTGTCCGTTCTTTCCCAGTCCTTTGTGTTTTAACAACAAATTTTCACACTCAATTTTCACCGACAAGCGTTTTCTGGAATTAATATCCTTAGAATATGCTGGTATTTCTAATTATCAGAAAATTGGAACTTTCAGAGCGATTTTCCATAAATCAAATATGGTGGATCACAGTCACTAGAATTAATAAAGGATTTGATATTTTAGAACCACCTTCCTTCTATTGTAAATGATCAGTCCAAATCTTCCCCCTATGACTTTCGCCAATGCACATCACCTTCTCTCCGTCTCCAGGATTACTCAAGATACTGCACATTCATCTTTTTGTCATGGGCGCCTCTCCGTACCCACCCGATGCAGTTAGTGTGATGGGAGAAGTCTTTCTGCTCTCTATATGAATACAATTTCCTCGCCAATACGAGACTTGGGATGGCTCCTAAACAAGAAGGCGGAGACTGATCTTTCCCCTGATGCCGTATATTCCACCGAGGAATACACATGGGTACCCTCCAGCTTTCAAAAGTATCAGAGAATAGGCAACTTGAAGTGGGTTGAAGTAGTCTGGAATTATCCTTTCGATATCCCGGCCTGGTTGTGTATCATCACTCGTGACGAATGTCACAGCACTAACTTTAAGTGGTCAGCTTTCCACTAACGCGCCCTTGAAGATTATCCTGAGGTGCTCGTATGCGAAATTTGAGATCAAGAATATGTTCTTTACCAAAGGGAAACTTGAATGTAAGAGCGTAAATCTATGATCCATTTCATCAAGGAATCTTTCTTGAGGCTCGGCCTATCCTTTCCAGTATTCACCCACAAAGAACAAGTCTTCGCCTTCTGGAGGCAGCAAGTATTCCAAGTTCCACTGTATTTACAAATCACCAGGAAGTGTGCCCTCCGCTCAAGCACAAGTCTCCTCCAGATTCTGATGGCCAAAAGGCCCATACCCGATTCCTCCAGTAGGCTCAGGGCCACTCGTGAGCTGACCCATCAGTCCTGAACCTGGTTCGATATCCGTCTCAAAACAACACTCTCCTCCCCCCTTCATATGGGTAAGAACTGCCTGGCGGAAATGCCAGCGGAGCAATTCCTTGGGTGGCCGGTGTGGGTGACTGAGGAAATTGGCAGCAGGTTGTCTGCCCGCGATTCCACACTGAGCTGCGAGAGGTGTAAAACAGATGATCTTATACCCGTCCTAAAGAAATATTAGCTACAAACAGCACAAACACTTCCAGCTTGGGCCACCTGTACATCTGGATTAATCGAGAACTGATAGGTGTCAAACAACACATGCATATCTCTCGAGAGAAATATCCCATTCTGAACCGAATTAATCGAGCCATCAGACTCGCGGGCCGGTGGAACTGTGATCCAACGCCCTAAGCGGGAATTATTCCAGAGGGGGGATAATGCCAAGGGGAATATATGGGCTGCTTCGAACAACTCCCAGAAACCAACACCACCTATTATTCCCTGGGCAAGAGTTACAACACAGCCACGATCTCGGTCACGCACAGCTGGACGGAATGCTGGAACACGTCCTGTATACCCCAATGACATCAATCTGCGGAGAGGGACTTCGCCGTTTGGAGTGATAGAGCCTGGTGCGAGTGAGCTTCAGTTAATGACTCGACCTAGGCGCCATGTTACATACCACTAGTGACAATATAGTAATTGCCTGGTGTGAGTGCGTTCTCATCCGCGGGAACCGGTTGCTGGTTATCGTATTGAATGGTGAATGGGGCTCGAAAGATACAGATGATCTCCACCCAAGAATAAAGATTAATGTTGGTCATACCCGGTGAGATGAAGAGGCCTCCGAGCACGGTATCGCGATTGTCGGAATCGTAGATGAAGAGATTTCGGTATGCCGAACGCTCACTGGACGGAACCCAGGCTTGATTTTCTTGATTTGTCGATGCCATTATGGAAACTTAGAGGAAACTTGAAGAAAGAGACGTTGGAATTGATAGGAAACGGAATGTTGGTATCTAGCAGAGAGTAGATTAGGGGAAAGCTGAGCAATGGGAAAAAGGAAACTCAGGGGAACACCAAACGCTAAAACAGCAAACATTTGGTGATATAGCCACCAAACCATGCTCCGGCTTTGGCGTCCCGGGCGCTGCGCACTCGGTGGCTGCCACACTGATGCCCACCCAACTTGCACCCAACAGTGGACAACATAGACAACTGCATGTTAACTTGGGTGAAGCACAAGTAGTAACCTGCCAGCGGTTTTTTAGTGTACACTCGCTGTAAGGCGATTCCACACAGCAGCAGAATAACCTTTTATTACAGGTTTAAAATGTTACCCATAATCTTGCATAACAAATTTGTTGCTAAATTTGATAATAGGAGCAGCCTTGGTGATGCAGCTCAATCACTCAGAAATGATCTTTCTCCGCAGCTTCACATTACTTTCGATTATTCTCTGTAATGGGTGTTTTCGGTTGTCGCCCCATTGACTGCCCTGACGAAGGGTCAGGTTACATGGAGATATCTGATAGTACCGTGGCAACCATAACATAATCCTCTGCAGATCTAATTCCGTAATTGTCCGGTAACTTTCGTGCCGCGAGTGTACTTGGTCAGTACGCGAGCCCATATAGTGGGGACCCCAGTCCTCAGTATGTGTAGTTTACCAATACCGGCGGAAATCATTTATCTTTTTTTCATTATTCACACATTGCTTTTGTCCCCATTCGCAGCAGTATTTATTTTGGGCTCGGGTTCACCTCTTGGAGGGATATTGCTGCAGGATTCTTTAACTTGAGGACCTGGAACCTGAAAAATGGCCGAGTTCAGACGAGTGTCAATTCATCAAGATTTAGCAGCTTAGCTGCCGGAGTATCGTTTGGGTGTGTAATGCCATCCTTATGGGGCTGACTGGCTCTGTCACCTCCCATCACTGTAGTGCTCCCTATAGGGGGGGTTTGGTCTTTAACGCGTATTGGCCACCACACTTAGACAACTCTCAACTTCAAGGACATATCTGATGCTATCGTTCATTCGCCACTATCCCCTTTACAGGCGATGGGGGGGCCTTACCTACCCATATTTAACCAAGTACTTTCAAGGATCTCCCTCACTAGGGGAAAATCTTTTCTGCGTTTTCCTGGAAATAGTTGCTGCGGCCTGGCCCAATCCTACCACCCAGCTGAAGGGAACCAACTCTACTGCAAACGAAAAAGCCCCTACACGCCCAGTCTCCCTTTTCAGCCAAACAACTAAAAGAGAAAAAACACAATATCAGCAGACTATCACCTGGCGATCCCTCAACCCAGCCACTCCCGCCTATAAACCCACCCCCCTACCAAACATCCTTCAGCCCTCGGCGCACTACCCTTATCGCAACAACAAGAACACCACGCTCCAAGCCAAGAACAAACCCCGGACTCCTCAGGCGCAGATTTTACAATGTCCTCTTTAGCTGGACGTAGGAGTCGGTAGGATCAAACTTGGCTTACCATACTGTCTGGTGGAGAAGTGCTTCCCCACCAAACCCTCTCCTCTCTGACTGTTCCGACGCAGCAAATTATTTCAATCCCTTTAGAGACTAAGAAGCCAACACTAACTCTAACGACATGAACTTTAACTAGAATCCCGTTCGGTTCGCACTCTTGCACAAGTCTCCCCGGAACCCGATTCTTATCCAGCATGGCGAACATATTGGGCCAGCTAACACTACAATTAGGTCTACAGGCCTAAGCCAACAATCACCCACCATTTTCCTAGCTGCGATGCCTTATCCAACCCCATTTCCGGCGTAAACCAGCATATACTAGTCCGTCCCGCCATACCTCGAAGACGGACTGACTAGACGGCTAGCAACACTGGGCGGTAGCCGCGACTTCTGGATATCGTGAAGATTCTACAGGCCACCACATGGCCACTGGGCACATTCATCCGCATTGACGCACTAGACGAGTGTGTAGCAGTTCATCGGGCCAGGCTCCTTAGTTTGCTAGAACAGATCCTCAAAAGGCCCCCTCGCACACGAATATTCATCACTGGAAGGCATCATATTCGAGCTGAGGTTAAAAAGCGGCTTTCTGGGCGAGTGATGAGTGTATCTTTAGGCCCCTGCGGGGGTGATACCGTGGGGTGCTTTCATGTTAGACTGGACGAGGACGAAACTCGGGATGCGATGGACGAGAGTCTGGTGATAGAAATTCTGGAGAAGATTCCCGATAATATGTCGGAAATGTACGCAGGGCAATGATTTCGGAAATCCCGTCCCACATTATCCGCTAATAGATGTGTTTATGCATTCAGGTTTCTACTAGCTTCCTTGAATACCGAGGCAATCTCACACGAATCGAGAATCTATCCGAGACGACAAAGGCTAAGCGAAATGAGTGATGGGTCAGAATTGGGAGATATTTATGGTGAGACAGTCTAGCGGACAGAGGCTCGAGGTGGAGATAAGTCGAGACTCGGGATGGCAGCCCTGATGTGGGTTAGTTATGAGGAACGGTCGCTACGAGCAAATGAGCTCAGCGAAGCCCTTGAAGTCGAGCTAGGCTCCGCGGATTTCAATATCGGCAAAGTCCCGTCGATGTCAACATTGGCTGCTACTGTCAGGCATATTGTAGTCGATAAGGAGGAATCAACCGCCCGGGTGATCCTGTTGACTCCAGGAGTATCTCTCGGCTCATAACGATATGTTATTCGGTTGACCTCATTCGGCACTTGCAGAAATCTGCTTAGCCTATCTAAATTCCCAACCCATCAAAGATCTTTCTGCCAACACTTCTCTTAATACGCAGAACACACCCTTTCTAGGATATTTTTCAGTATATAGGGGAATCCATGGGCAAAGGGCCCTCTCAGGATGCACGAGATCGCTTACGCTGCAGCTACTAAGAGAGAATTGTGGCGCAATTTCGACTAGATCACTTACAGAGCGGGTACATAGTGAATATGCTAAGGGTTGGGGCGCTCTCCGCTTAGTGGACTGCACTGCGCATCACTTTTCGGAGTCTCTAAGCTTGTAGCTGCTTGATAGAGAGGGAATTTCATTGTATTAACAAAGGGGATTTTTTGGGTTGTACGCTACTTGTATGGGCTGCCCATAACGGACATGAGGAGGTCATGAAAATACTAGCACGGGAAGAGATCGATCCCGCCAGGCCTGATAGGGACGGTCGAGCACCTATCTCGGTTGCTGCTCAGAATAGACATGAGGGAGTGGTGGAAATACTACTCGCACAGGAAGAGGTTAACCCCGGCAAGCCTGATAAGGGCGGCCAAACACCGTTCTTTTATGCTGCCGGCCTGGGAAATGAGGGAGTAGTGAAGATTCTGCTCGGACGGGAAGAGGTCGATCCCGACAAACCAGGTTGTTGGGGCCAAACGCTGCGCTCTCGATACCAAGAATGGCCATCAGGGGATAGCAGTTCTGCTACTGTCTGGCACTACGGTAACCGCAAGCACCATTTGAAGGCCAAGGGGCACCGCCACCCCTCCCTTCTGGAGCGCGCTGCTCAAGGCGACCATCCGTTGTGAATGATTGTGAATGATGGAAAAAAGAGGTATTTGGGATTGTACAAAACGGTGGAACTTTATTTTCAAAAAGGTAAGGCTATCTATAAGGTGGCAGGAAAGAAGTGGTACTAGGAATCTAATAGTACAGAATGATTTAGGAAATGGATATTTAAGGTTTGTCATATATCGGGTATAGCATGAATTCAAATTTGGCATTGAGCCATGAGGTATACTAGGGGTAAGCTTTAAGAATTAGACCTCTATGTTATATCGTTTACAGGAACTTTACGTGGGTAAGAAGATTTTACACCCCCACTGCAGCACCGAACGATATTTTGCTTCGCCTATTATTGATTGATTTTTCGAATTTCCTTGTAGTGTGTGCCTCGGGCTTTCGTGTTATAATTTAGTGGATATCTACAGAAATTCGACACTTAAACGAGTGAAGGGTTTAAAGAACAAAAAAGGAAAATTATCATAATAACCGTGCCAAAGTTGTGGCTTCGCCACAACCCTCAATTGCTCACTTGCTCGCAGGAGGAACGCCCTCAAGAGAGTGCGCAAGGTTTTCTATGTTCTACAGTGGGTAAGGGCAGCAAACCTCGCTTGTGAAACATACATACAATGCTTAAGCGCTCCGCACCTCACATCCTACAGCACAGATACAACAGCCACGTGACACAGTGTCATACTCCAGTATGATACCAGTATTTTTTTTTGCTCGAGTAACTTAGACCCACCGTGCCCTGAGCGAGGTAGTGCCCTCAGCGAGGCGCGGCGCCCATAATCTAAGGAGGACTCTTACTAAACACCGGTTCCGCCACAGCAACTCTACCGTGCCTCGCTGAGGGCACCACCTCGCTCAGGGCACGTTAGGTCTAGCCCTATCTGCAAATCTGCTTTAACATTAGCCGACCCCCTCCCTGTGGTTTCTCGGGAGGAGGTCTCCAACCCACTATTCTCGAATCTCAGCGTTCGCAAGCGGCCAGTCCGGTCAGGCTTGGGTTTAGGGCGGCCGGGCCGGACTGTGGGCTACAGTCCGGCTTTCAGGGCCTATCTGACCGGGCCTGGCCGGACTGCAGATATCTGCAGGCTTTCGAGTGATAAGATGTGATTGCGATAAGATTAGGGGATGAAACGCCAAGAGTTACGGCCGCAAAAGAGTCGATCAACGCGCAACCGAGGAGGAGACTTGCTTTCCATTCACCCTTGCTCTCATGATCGTGCTCATGGCTAACTAACGTGAGAACAGCGCTCCCCCACCAGCCCCACTAGTATGAAAACCAACAAATAAATTAAAAATGTAAATACATAGTAGAATACCTAGTAGAAATAAATATCTGAACTGGGGAAATTTCTCTTGGTGTTGGAAGGGTAGGGTGATCAGGAGAGTTCTGTTGCCGTCCATCATGCGTGAATGGTTAAGGGCCTGTTTAGCGACCGTTTCTACCGCGAAAATGGCCTTCTCTCCGCTTTGAAAGGGAAGGGAAAGGGCTATTTGTATGGAGGAACGGAACAGAACAGTTACATCTAAACAGGCCCTAATTTTGTCAACGTGCTATAGCAATAAATCGAGTGATAGGAGAAAACAAGCAAGTACCTCCTCTCTATCTACCCGGATATCTAAAACCTATCAGAATATTATTATTAAGTTTAATGGTGTGGCTCAAGCCTGAAAAACCAAAAGATATCTGCGGGAATTTTCAGATATCTGGGGGCATCTTCAGATATCTGCAGGCATCTTCAGATATTCGCCGGTATCTTCAGATATCTGTAGATATCACCCACACATCAACGAAATATTGACTTGTCACATGGAATATACCGAAAGCCTGCCGCCGCCGCCAGGCACCCATGAAGCCTGGCCTACGAAGCCCAGGTCTGTCTCACACTGGCCTAGCCTGGCCGGACTGAAAGCCGGCCGGTTATCTGGAGGCCGACCTGGCCGCTTGCGAACACAGTGCTCGATGACTCCTCTCTCACGGTGTGCGTAGCAAATACTAGATGAAGTCCCAATATACCACTAGTAATAGCACCAACTTCTCCCACAATACCGGCTAGTTTAATAACGTGTGGAATAATTGTGCTTTTGCCGATGATCATTCCCAACTCTTATCCTTGTTATCACCCCTGGAGCCCGGGAAACGTCATCACGACATTCAGGGGCGCCTTGTGGACAACCTAGGAGAATGGCTTATTCAAACCGAAGGATTTAGAAGCTGGCATGAGTGGAGTGGGGAAGATGAAGGTGGTAGTGCGGTCTTGTTTTGCCATGGAAATCCCGGAGTCGGCAAGACATTTATCAGGTAACGAGGGTGACATTCGGGGGAGAGGAGGGAGGGAATCGGTGCTGGCAAACTGTTGCGCTAGTTCGCTGATAGTAGACCGATTGTATAATCCGGCCAGGGGACAAGGCACAGCAATTACCTGTTTTTACTTTGACTTCGTCGGCCGAAAGGAGTCTGTGACCGGTATGCTGGGTTCCTTGGTGAAGCAGATCGCCGGTGGGATGGGAGAGATTCCCGAGGAAATATAAGGGATCTTTCAGGAGCAGAAATTAGCTATTGGTGGACGGGATCCGTGACTTCCGGATATCGTGAAGTTGCTACAAGCCATCGCGTCCTCACTGCTCACATTGATATGTATTGACGCTCTGGATGAATATGTAGCGGTGCATCGAGTCAAGCTTCCTAGTTCGCTGAATGAAATTCTGCAGAAGTCCCCTCGCACCTGAATATTCATCACTGGAAGGCCTCATATTCGAGCTGAGATTGAGAAGCGCCTTCCCGGACGAGTGATTAATGGAGGCGCACGGCAGATTCCGCAACCTGAGAGACACCTGCAGTCTCCGCCCGTCCGTCCCGGGCAGTCTTCCGGACGGACGCCAAGATACCCGTCCGTCCCGGGCGTCCTTTCAGGTACGCCGTCCGTCCCGTCCGGACCCGAAGACGGACGGACTGGACGCTTGGGTTCACTGAGCTCGTGTGCTGGTATACTCTATGCACAACTAACCACACCATCGAACTGCGATATCACTTGTACTCGAGCTCTTGCGGCCGAGGATTGCGCACTCACATTCGTTAGTTTCCCACCACTGGGCCCGAGCAGAGTGTGGGCGATCTGAAGTTGAGCTTTTGGAGATATTAGAGACTTTGCGGTCGATGTATCGAGCATCCTTGTGTGCCAAGGGTAGGGGATTTGCAGCAGGATGCAGGTTTGACTTTCCGGCGGATGTGGTTAACGAAACCATGATGTCCGGCCAAGGAATCAAGTCACTCAATTGTAGGTTGTGAAGTCAACACAGCTCATTCTGCAGCAACCATGGTTTTTGGAATTAATATTTCTCAGTGTCGAGAATGAAAGCTTCTCGGGTTTCAGGAATCACAGAATTCTTTTAAAATGAAGTGGTATTGGTGGTATTGGGACACGTCAAAGTTGTTGAGGTCGGATTTGCTGAACTCGCTCCTGTCCTAGAGTCAAATCAAGGTCAGGATGATAGAATGCTTGGCATATGCATGCCAAGCCATGCAAAAAGACTCTGGATGTGTCGACCGCAAAGTCTCAAACCTGGCTAGGGTTGGAGATTTGAGCTTAGATAAGCAAGAAAGTTACCCGTTCTCGTTCTGGAGACTGCGTCATTACTTTTTCTTAGGTACTGGCCCATCTCTTACCCACTCCACTGTTAACACAACTCCTTCCTCTTCACCAACTAAAACATTGTCTTCTCAATTATTCGAACATGAATTCCTCAGGAGCAATGACACCGACAGAGGAAGATCCGCTTGCACACCTCTCGCCCAGCGATCGCTCAGCATATCGCAATCTCTTCCTCTACAATTCAGCCGATCGTGATACCGTGCTCGGAGGACTCTGGGTCGCGGAGGGTGTTACCAACAACAATCTCTATTCCATGGTGGAGATTCTTTGTGTCTTTACAGATGATTTCAACCTACGAGATGATAACGAGAGATTGGTTGGGAGGGATGAGAAACCACTTCAACCAGGGAATTACTACATTGTCACAACTGGTAGGTCCCCTTTGCGATTCGGCCATAACTCCGCTCACTCAAAATAGGTTCCGTCACTGTCACCGAGGAAGCCCCTCTACTCCGTACATTCTCGCTGCCATCTGGATCCAGGGTTCAATCATTTTATCACTCTGTACGTGACCGGGATCTGCGATGCGTTATCACTGGCACGCCAGGAATAATAAATGGTGTCGGTTTCTGGGAGATCTTCGAAGCTGTCCATATATTTCCTTTGGCTTATGAGAAGCAATGGAATGATTTTAATTACTGTAATTGGATCAGTGTTCCTCCTGCCTCCGGGTCCGATGGGTCCATCAACTCTGTGCAGAATGGGATATTTCTCACCGGAAATATGCACAAGCTATTTGACTCCTATCATTTCTCGATCAATCCAGATGTGCTTCCAGTCTAGGCTTGAAGTTTTTGTGGTGTTTGTAGCTAATACATCTTTAGGATAACTACAAAATCGTCTGTTTCACGCCCATCACCAGAATCGGCGGGGTTCCGTGCGGACAGCTTGATAAGCGCCTGCTCGATGATCCACTTCGGCCCGTCGACCAGCTTTTCCGCTGGCATTTCCGCCAGGCAGTCCTGACAAATATGAAGGGAGCTGGAGAATGTTTTTTTGAAACGGATTTCCCACCTTGTTCAGACATAATGGGTCAGATCATGAGTGGTCCCCGATCTGGTGCAAGAATGGAGTTTGAGCTTTTTTCCCGTTTTAATGCACAGGGGATTCGCTCCTGAGGCATATTATCCATTGGGGATAACCTCCGATTGTATATAAAGAAGTAGAGGAGAGAAAACCCAAAATGTATGAGAGGCAAAAACTATTTGTTGACTTTGACTTCTACAATTGTGTGAACAAGACCCTCAAGCACAGAGTAACCCCTATATGATAACATCATTTCCACCATTTATCGCCTCATCCTCTTACCCCTCATTCCCCCCCTTCTCCTCACCGCATCTGCCCCTCCTTTCTTCACCGCTGCTACCCCACGGTATCTACGACACTACTACTACACCGAAAGTTTCGATAAGGAGAGTTTTCGTTTGGAGATTGTTTGGAAGTATGGAGGTTGAAGCGATGGCGTGTATGGACGAACGGTTAGGTGCATCGGAGATTTTTTGGGAAGATTTACGAATCACACTAGGGGTACTAAAGGTTTGGAACTAGTGTTAGCTAGAGGATGGAACGAATGTGTGTCACACTTCGATGATAGAAAAACGGGGGAAGGTATCAGGAATGTTTGGAAAGGAGAATCTAGGAAAAGTTTGTAAGTAGTTGAAACAGATGAAGGGATTGAAGGACGCAATCTGTAGGAATGTTGAGGGTGTGGTTTGGAAAGCAAGAGACGGTAATGGAAGAACGGACTTGAACGATGGCGAAGAAGATTTTTTCCTGTACGAGAGTTTTGTGTATATATAGGACTCTGATGGCAGCACAGAAAGAATAAGGACCACAAGACTCTCTACCGATCATAGCCCAAACTTTTTGAATAACGGACTAGGAAACAAAGGGCGAGGATAAGCATATGCCCCTGGTGCAGATTGAAGCAAGAGCCTATTAGTCATGTATTATATTTCACCAATGCCGGGTTGTGGACTCCGCGTGGAGGAAGGTTGAAGGAAGTGAATGGAGAATCAGTTCTGAGGCAAAAATTTCTGTGCTTACCGAAGGAGCCAAGTTGGTGAATGCCTTTGTTACTCTATCTTCGCTAATACAATAGTTCAAATTTGTTCAGTAGACGAATGGTGTTCCTCCTTCGCTTGGGCTTCGCATTTGGTTTCATTAAAATGAGAGCAAGCTGAAGGGGCCGAAAAGGGGCAAACCTCTTCAATACCACGCACTTCGCAATCAACCTCTCGGATACCACCAGCCTGGAAACGTGCCATCGAAAAAGTGAAACCTTTGCAAAGAATGACCCCACCTTTAGCCCATCATAAAATGGTAAAGAAAACGCAAAAAATAAACGGAAAAAGGGGAAAATAACCCTAATTGATTCTTTAATTTTTAATTTCTTATATCATAGCTAGACAAGGGTATCTGTGGGCTGGTCTGTCCTCACTTAAATGTGGCGGGTTTTGGGTAGTAACTTATGCCAAGAATTCGAAGAAAATCACTAAAACCCTCATCCCAGGTCTCTGTTCATGCTTGAAAATTATGGAAAAAATTGGGGAAAATAACCAGAGGCTTTAGGTTATTTTCATATTTTTTATATTTTTTAATAAAATTATTTGGCCTACTTAAATAATAAAGAAACCGCTCATGGTCAATGGAGAGTTTGCTTTTTCTGGCTATGTGAAACCTTGTTGGATGGTATGTCTCAGCAAAGGATGGTATGGGAAAGGTATGTGCGAGAATGCATGGTATTGAAAAGGTTTTCTCTACCGAAAAGTGTTTTGTTTTGCTTGTTATCGATTGGCTTTTAATTTCGCTATGTCGTGCACTTATGGTTTTTGTGCAGCTTAGTGCGGATTGTGATACAGAAATCTTATCCTTGAGAAGGTGGATGATTTAGCGGGGGTGGAGGCCGGGAATGATCTTGAATCATAAAGCCATAATTAAGTTATACCAGGACCGCATCTTTCGTTGGAGTGCCTCGTACTGTATATCACTTATCACTAGCGATGGCGTTTGTGGCTTCCAGCAAGTGCGTTCTTGCGGCATCAGCCACCTAGGCAACGATAATTTGGGGAGAGGCCTGGCTGTGCATTGTTCTCCCGTTGGGCCCAGGGGGTTTTGGTGGATTGCTATTGGCAAAGTAACCGTGCCAAGGTTGTGACTCCGTCACAACCCCCGATTGCTCGCCTGAGCAATCTTGGGCACATCTGGAACGTGCCTCTCAGCTCAACGAAAGATCTCAGCTCAACGCAAGTTTCAATTTGTATGCGAATTTAAGAATTTCAAACCACAACCAAACATTCTCTGATACTTTAAATGTCGTTCTGGCTTTCTCATACCCTGTTTAAGTCTTTGCGAATGAGGCTTCCATTTTTTTCCCTCTCTTTAACAACTTTTATTTTCATTTGGTGGGACTCTGGTCTGGATTTTGCGGGAATCTTCCGTTGAGCCGAGATCTTGCGTTGAGCTGAGAGGCACGTTCCAGGCGAGCAATCGGGGGTTGGTCACAACCTTGGCACGGTTACTTGGGCAGAACAATTCGGCATAAAGTTTTGGCTCGCATCAAAGTGGCAGGCCCTGGAGTGGGGCGGTCGATGGATAAATACCTGTTCCTTGTGCCAGGGTGCGGTACTTATGCCGTAGGCTGGGACTGGTGTAGCCACAGAGAATGACGCATCATATTTTGGGTATTGGTTTTGCACTTTCCGCTGGTTTAACCGGATGCTTTTTCGTTGCTAGGTAAAATACCGTAGTGCTATTTGTAATGCTGCCTTAAAATCTGTAGACACCCGCTTTTCCTCAGTTTCCGGGGATATCGTCAACCGCTACGCTCGATAACTCCTCCTCTACCATAGTGCGCGCACCAAAGATCCGGAGATGTCTCAGTATACGACCAGTGACAGCACCAACCTCTCCTATAATACAAACTCTTTCAATAATGTATGGAACAGCTGTACTATTCCAGATTATCGGTCCCAACTCCTAGCTTGGTTATCACCCCTGGAGCCTAAGAAACGGCATCGCGACATTTAAGAGCGCCGCATGGACAATATGGAGGAATGGCTCATGGAAACCGAATTTAGAAGCTGGCATGGCTTGAGTGAAGAGGATGAGAGTGGTTGCGGAGTCTTGTTTGGTTATGGAAATCCCGGTGTCGGGAAAACATTTATTAGGTAACGAGAATTACTCTCGGAAGAGAGAAGAAAGAGAGTAGGTGCTAACAAGCGGTGTTGTCAGTTCTCTGGTAGTGGATAGGTTGTGCGACCAAGCCATGGGGCAAAACACAGCCGTAACGTGTTTTTACTTTGATTTCGCCGCCCGAAAGGAGCAGTCGGTGACCAGTATGCTGGGTTCCTTGATGAAACAGGTGGTTGGCGGAATGGAAATGATTCCGGAGGAAATATCACGGTTTTTTTGGGAGCAGAGATTGGCCATTAGTAGACGGGAGCCGCGACTCTCGGATATAGTAAAGATGCTACAGGCCGTCACAGCTTCACTGCACACATTTATATGCATTGACGCCCTGGATGAATGTGTAGCGGTGCATCGAGTCAAGCTCCTCAGTTTGCTGAAAGAAACCCTCGAGAAGTCTCCGGACACCAATATTCATCACTGGAAGGCCTCATATTCGTGCTAAGATTTAGAAGCGCCTCTCTGTGTGAGTGATAGGCCCCCGCAAAGCTGATATCATTGGATACCTTCTTGCCAGACTGGACGAGGACGAAACTCCGGATGCGATGGATCAGAGTCTGGTGGCAGACATTCTGGAGAAGATTCCCGAAAATATGTCGGAAATGTAAGCGCGATGATACTCAGAACCCCGTCCCACTATATCCGCTAAGAGATGCCGGTCCAGGTATCTACTAGCTTCCTTAGGTGTTCAGGCAATCTTACACGAGCCGACAGTCCGTCGGAGACGAGAAAAACTAAATAAAATGACCGGTGGATCGGCGTTGGGAGATGTTTATGGTGCGACTATCGAACGGGTGAAGGCGCAAGATGGCGATAAATCGAGACTCGGGATGGCAGCGCTGATGTGGGTCAGTTATGCGGAGCGGCCGTTGCAAGCGGATGAGCTCTGCTATGCCCTAGCAGTCGAGCTAGGCTGCGTGTATTTCAATACTGGAAATCTCCCTTCGATGTCTATATTGGTTGGGTGCTGTCAAGGGCTTATTGCTGTGGATAAGGAAGCATCAACTGTACGGTTGATCCACTTGACTCTCCAGGAGTATCTCTCCGCTCATGACGATATATTATTCAGTCGACCTCACTCGGCAATCGCTGAAATCTGCTTAACCTATTTGAATTCCCCACATGTCAAAGCCTTTTTGACCAACGCCTCCCCTAACACGCAGAGCACACCCTTTCTAGAACCCTGTTCAGTATATTGGGGAATCCATGCGACACGAGACCTCTCGTCGGACTGCACGAGATCACTTGCCCTGGAACTACTGAAAAGAAATTATATTGCGAGATACCTACCAGTTCACTTATAGGGCGGGTGGATCCCGACTACGCTAAAGGTTGGGGTAGTTACTTTCCGTTTAGTGGACGACACTATGCATCGTTTTTCGGAATTTCTGAACTTGTAACTGCTTTGTTAGAGGCGGGGTGTTATGACATAAACGAGGAAGATTTTTCTAGTTGTACACCACTTGGATGGGCGGCTCATAATGGGCATGAGAAAGTGGTGAAAATTCTTCTCGGACGAGAGGAGGTTAACCCCGACGTGCCAGATAGTTTCGGCCGCCGCTATCGCATGCTGCTTGGACTGGACATGAGGGAGTTGTGAAAATGCCACTCGCACAGGAAGAGGTCAATCCCGATAAGCCTGATGAGGATGGCCGAACACCTCTATCGCATGCCACTTGGGATGGACACGAAGGAGTGGTGAAAATATTACTCGCATGAGAAGAGGTTAATCCCGATAAGTCCGATAACTGCGGCCAAACACCGCTCTCGCATGCCGCCAGCTATGGACGTGAGGGAGTGGTGGAAATACTTCTCGGACAAGAGGAAGCCAATCCTGACAAGCCCGATAAGGACGGCCGAACACCGCTCTTGAAGGCCGCAAGGGGTGGGCATGAGACAGTAGTGAAAGCATTACTCGGACGTGGAGAGGTCAATCCCGACAAGCCTGATAATGACGGCCACACACCGCCCTCGTATGCCGCCAGCTATGCACGTGAGGGAGTGGTAGATATATTGCTCAGACAAGAGGGCAACCCCGACAAGCGTGATAATAACGGCCGAACACCGCTCTCGTTGGCCGCTAAGGGCGGACATGAGGCCGTAGTGAAAATACCACCCAGACGGGAAGACGTCAACGACGGCCCTAGTAAGGACTACCAAACACTGCTCTTGTATGCTGCTAGTGAAAGTGCTACTTAGATATGAGGAGGTCAACTCTGACGGGCCTGGTAAGGACGGCCGAACACCGCTCTCGTTTGCCGCTCGGTATGGGCACGGAGGAGTAGTGAACATTCTGCTCGGGCGGGAAGAGGTTAATCCTGACAAGCCTGATAAGCACGGCTGAGGACCGCATTTCCACCATGAATAACCTTAACAGGGTCCAAGTTTGCTCTTCCTGCTTAGTCGATTATTTTCTTATTTTCTACTATTTAAGACAAGCTTCATGCCTCCTTTGAAGAATATATATAATGTTAGTGTACTGTTACTTTCAAACCTGTATTGCTGATATTGTGTCTGTCAGGCAATTATTGTTACTTTTACAAAATTAACCTGTCACTAACAATTGATAGCAACTTCCACACTCTACATCTACCGCGGTCTATAAGGACCCAAACCGCCACCGAACTCCAACATCGATTTTGGGATTTCGGATAAGCGAAACTCACAACAAATAAACAAAAAAAAAAATGAAAAGCAAAAAGTAAAAAGTAAAACGTAAAAATTAAAAAGGAAAGTGTCACAAATAGTGTAAGGCGAAGCGAGTATGATCTCTGGCATATGAAACGGTCACTGGGCTTGAAATAAGTGGCTACTATTTGGAAAGGAAAAAAGCGTACTGTGGTCAATCAATGTTCCGAAGTGTCTAGTCCATCCCAGTGTTCCCAAGCGGCCAGTCCGGACCATAGTCTGGACCATGGGTCGGCAGTCCGGTCAGTCCGGCCATGGTTTTGAGAAGCCTGGGTCAGTCCGGCTTAAATTATCAACGGCCGCCAAAGCCTGCAGGCGCCCAGGCAACCGCCGGGTCGGGAGGATAGGCGGCCGCCGGATGCCCAGGAAAAGCCGCCAGATGCCCAGGTAAAGCCTGCAGATCCCGGGTAAAGCCGCCAGATACCTTGACAACGAGTGTTGCTCGTGTAAAACTCAACACTGATTGGCTGAGCTGTTCGCTTATGACATTTTAAATTGAACTACATAAATTAACCG
>Ga0307513_10002721_pt1 | contig 24341 bp, 25 predicted proteins | sample 15_EM_MG_FD_202174 | JGI IMG/M metagenome (GOLD analysis project Ga0307513, IMG submission 202174) | Populus trichocarpa ectomycorrhiza microbial communities from riparian zone in the Pacific Northwest, United States - 15_EM | ecosystem: Host-associated > Plants > Roots > Unclassified | place...
AAGAGTCAGTTCGAATAATTTCGAATAAGCGCCAGTTGGCCAAGGCGCAATGTCGTGAGTACTCTCCTGTCGGTTGCGAGAATACCCGTATAGTGACGTCTCGGTCTATCACAGGCTGTCGGTTCCGTCAATGAGTCACGTCCTCGCTCGCAGATGGGCGTATTTCGTTCGATTTCGCAGCTTGGACCCCACCACTCCCGTATTCGTCCCAAGAACGATCTACACAATGTCTAAGCAGCAGCTCGAGCCGTTCGCACCTTCGACGACGACACCCTCCGCGTCTTCGCCCAACAACTCGATCAGGGATGTCACCGTCCCTGCGTTGGACGAGTTGCACGACCCGAATTATCTCGATCGCATCCTCCCTCCTCCCAAAACAGTCCCAGAACCTGCTTCAAAGGCACCGGGCGAACCGCTCAAGGGCTCTACGTTCATGACTGCGCTGAACGATGCCGGGAATCGCCAACTTACCCAAAACATGGCAGCAGCCCATGCATCTACTCTCCTCCCCACTCTTGATGCGTTCAACGGCCTTTCCCAGGCCACTGATGTTGAGGATTATGAGAGACTACTGAAGCGGAGTTGGGAAGAAGACCCCAAGACGACCGTCCAAATCATCTTCAACCTTCGCTCCATACACGAGGGGAAATCCGAACGCGAGGGTTTCTACCGGGCATGGGGCTGGCTCTACCGTGAGCATTCTCGGACCGCCATCGCCAACCTCCCTGTTCTCGTGCGACCTCTTATCCCACGTCCAATTAAGGAAAAGAAGTTCAAGGACGGTGTTGACAAGGACCCTGATGAAGAGGATGCTGTACTGATCGATCTGGATGAGCCCGCCCAAGATGTTGAGCCCAGGGGTCTTTCACATGGCTACTGGAAGGACTTGCTTAACCTACTTGTCCTAGCCGCAGAGGGTAACCTCGATACCAATAATGCGGAGTTCACTACCCTCCATCGTCCACGTATCCCGAGGACTGACAGAGACACACCTGCTCGCAGTGGAGGCCGTGGGCGCGGCCGTGGGCGAGGCCGGGGTCGAGGGAGGGGCCTCTCTACTGCTAGGAACCGTTCTGCTGGTAATGCGGTCGAAGAAACCAAGCCCCCTAAGGAAGACCGGATCAGAGCCAGCGAAGAGTTTAACGCGGAAAAGACGAAGCAAGCTCGTTCGGCCCGTGACCAAAAGCACGCAGACTGGAGGGTTCGCATCGACGCACTGCTCAAGAAGTCACCGGCGTTTAAGGCACTGTATGTTTTTCATCAGGTAGTTCCAATCTGGCCAGCTTACATACCCTTCTTAGGTATATTGCCGTCACCCGCTTATTCTCGGAAGGACTTGCTGCCGATCTCAAACTCCTGAACAAGATTGCGGACCCTCAAACATCGGACAAGGACCGCATTGAAGCTGCCTTCCAAATCAGTCTTTGCGCTAAATATGCTCCATCCATTAGCGGTATGCACGATAGAGTCACCAATATTCCCACTGCAATTGCCGAGCTGCTCGCCATCGATGGTCACATAAGGGTTCAAGCCAGTCAAGGTGCTGCTTCTGCCTCTCTCTCGAGCGCGCAAACACTGCGTAGCGCATATACTCGATGGGCAGTGTCTCCACTCAGACGCTTCATACAAATCCCCGAGGTCTTCATGGGAGCTCAACGCTGGGGCGAACTCCCGTACAACCGCGTGCCCTCCTTGTGCATGCAAAAAAACAAGAAGATATTCTATAAGCATGACGAGGAACGCTTCTCTAAGTGAGTTGCATCGGGTCATTATCGTCATTATGCATGCGCTGATGGCTTTGGTAGATATCTCCAGGATGTTGCGGCTGGCAAGAAATCCATCAGTGGTGCCACTCTTCTCCCGCACACGCTCCTCCACGAAGCGCTTCAGTGCAAAGACGAGATCGACCGCAAGGTTATCGAGGCTCAGTGGAATACATTGGTCGAAACACTCCGGTCATCCGGTGCGCTTGATAACTCTCTTGCCGTCTGTGATGTCTCCGGCTCTATGGGGAGTATCAATAGCGGGATAAATGGTAGTCATGTTTCGCCCATCCTCCCTGCCGTTGCCCTCTCGATCGTTCTCGCTCAAATTGCCCGTCCGCCCTGGAACAACGCCTTCATTACATTCTCTGCCATTCCTAAAGTCGAACGGATCAACCCCGCCGACGGTCTTGTCAGCGTCGCGAGGTTCATGATCGGCACCGACTGGGAGATGAACACCGACTTTAATGCCGTCTTTACCAAGCTGCTCCTCCCCATGGCCAAAGAAATCCAACTTCCAAAGGATGAGATGATCAAGCGCCTGTTCGTTTTCTCGGATATGGAATTCGATCAGTCGAGTGTGCAGAATGGGGCTGCTTGGGAAACCGAACATCAGAAGGTCGTGAAGGCGTTCGAGGAGGCCGGGTACGATGTACCGGAGATCGTGTACTGGAACCTCCAGGGTGCCAGGGGAGCTAAGCCGGTCACCGCTGAGGAGACGAGTGGGGTGTCCCTCATGAGTGGGTTCTCCGCGAACATGATGAAGGTCTTCATGGATGGTGGTGAAGATGTAGAGGAGGTGGAGGTCGTCGAGGAAGAGGGCGTTGATGGACAAGAGGGCGCCGTTGTTGTCAAGAAGGTCAAGCAGAAGATGACGCCCGAGCAGATTATGCGCAAGGCATTGGATAAGCCGAGTTACGCGACCCTGGTAGTTCTGGATTGAAGGCTGTTTTGAAGTTGTAGCTTTAGTAACCAAAACCCCACTCGTTATAGAATAATCAATCCCCAGTCGAACATCGATCCCCTTATTCAAATCTATCGCCGCGACTGGAGCTGTTAGATATCGAGGGATCAAACAAAAGGAAATGAGAACCAAAAGGTCGGGTTGAACAGGTTGTAGTGAGAGGTTGAGGACTGAGGCTCCTTGTTGAAAAAGCTTTCCTACTTTAGTAAGAGGTATGCCCCATAGTCAAAGTCAGTTAATACTACAATAGTTGGCGGTGGTCTTGCTGCGACTGGCGTCAAGGATCGCACGGGGAACCCTGCTCCGTAGAGGATAGGCCCGGAAGACCTAAACGTTGGTTGGCCCTGGACGCTATGCCGGATCCCGTGCTGGTACCTAAGGTTAGGGTCTAGCCAAGTGCTCACCAGGACTGATTCAAGAAGCCTAACAGATCAAGACAAAAGCAAAGGCACGGTATTTAAAAGCAAAGAAAGAGCGGCGAAAAAACCGCAAGACCCTCGGTCCTCCACAAGTAGCACCTAAACCTGATTTAAGCGCACAGAGGCATATCATTTCTTCGGTTGATGACTCTTCGGATCCAGAGACGACTCCCGAGGAACAGCGGACGCCTCAATCGCCAGTCGCCGCCATGGTGTCTGTGACTCAGGCCGAAGTTACCAAACCACCCAAAAAGAGACGGAAGAAGCAAGCAGGCTCCGATGATGAGAGGATGGATGTCGATCGGCCTCCCTCGATGGAGCAGGGGCTCCACCTGGTTAAAGAGCAAGAAGAGGTAACGCCGCTGCGCAGTTTTCCTCTCCCTAATCAACCAGAGCCACCTTCTAAGTCGGTTCTTGCTCGCCAAGCATTGGGCCAATCTCTTGCCAATGCAGAAATCGTCCAACCAACGACAACACTCTCGCTGCAGGAAGAGAACCATGTCACGAGGCAACTAAGCCCAAGGATGAGGAAACTCCTAGGCGAATTGGGAATAACTAAGCTGTTTGCAAGTAAGCCGGGGTGTACCTCTCACCTAGGGTACTCACTTGCCTCGATCATCCAGTTCAGACGGCTATCCTCCCATTCCTCCTCACCGATTCGAGCACGGGATCAGATATTTATAGGCCTTATGATCCTCCGAGTGATGTCCTTGCAAGTGCCCCTACAGGGAGTGGCAAAACACTAGCATATGTGGTACCAATCGTGGAGGTACGACCCAATTTACTCAAATATATTCGATATATTAAACCACCTTATTCCTTCAGATACTCACCTCGCGTATCGTTACACGTCTTCGCGCTCTAGTCGTTCTACCTACCCGCGATCTCGTCCAGCAAGTCAAGGAAACCTTCGAAGCGTGTTGCAAAGGAACAAAGCTCAAGGTGATTGTACCCTGATTTGACCATCAAAGAACTCACAATATCCTAGATCGCCACGGCCACAGGCCAGCATTCCTTCGCTCATGAACAAAGTCAAATAGTGACCGACCCCCCCACCACGTTCGTGGACCATTCAATCGCTTTATTATCCTTACATCGCCCGGCAGGTTGCAAGGCGGTTCAAGCAAGGTCGATATCTTGATTTGCACTCCTGGCCGATTGATCGACCACTTGAACGGTACTCCAAATTTTACGCTACAACATCTTCGATTCCTTGTTTGTCTAGTTGTTCCCAGGGCTATCGTATATGGTTGCTAACGTCTACCTTCAGGTGGTTGACGAGGCCGACCGCTTGCTCACGCAGTCGTTCCAAGACTGGCTCAAACGAGTCATTGTTGCCATCCAATCTCCACCTTCCGCCGTGTTACAGATTCACGAGAAGGCCCCGGCCTCCTTGGTCGGTGATGATGACGATCAATGGCTTATTGCAAACCACGATGGGCTCGCCCCGACCCATCTCATCCAAACTGCGTACAACGGACACACGGTTTTCACCTCTGACTTTGATGAACCTATCTATTCCTCTTGCCAAAAACTGCTATTTTCGGCGACCCTCACGAGTAATCCGAGCAGAATTGCTGAACTGAGCTTGAGAGATGCAAAGTGGTTCGTGGTGAAGGGGAAATCTGAGGAGGACGTCGAAGTAGCTCCCCTCCTGGATGAAGGCTTTGAGCTGCCCACTGGGTTGAGAGTACGTCTAGGCAACATATACTTTAACCCAGTTACTATAACTTTAGTCATCAGGAACATATGGTCGTTACCTCTGCTTCGTTGAAACCACTTGTCCTTTTCTATCTTATCCAGGAGCACCGGATTCGTGACGTCCTTGTATTCACGAAGTCTACAGAGTCGACAGTTCGGCTCCTACACCTACTTCAATGCTTCTTCCAAGCAACCAGCGGCTCTACGGTCATTGGCGATGACCAGCCTTCAAAGTGTGTTAAAGCGGAGGCTTTCTCAAGTGAACTGGCGCCCGCTCAGCGAACGGCGGTTTTAGAGAGGTTCAAAAGACAGGAAGTGGACGTGTGCGTAACTTTGCGACTTTATTCTTGGTCGGGTTATTGAAACGAAAGGCTTCATAGGCTCATTTGCTCCGACCTGATATCCCGCGGCCTGGACATCCCACATGTCTCCCATGTCATCAACTATGACATCCCTGTAGATATGCGGAAGTATGTCCATCGTGTGGGTCGTACGGCTAGAGCAGGCAGGGATGGTGATGCATGGAGTTTAGTCGAGGAACAAGAGGTTCGTTGTTGATTTAGTCCGGTCCGCAGGGTTGTCACTGCTATGGATGCCACTCACTGTCATATTATTGATATCAGGCTCGACATTTCAAGGCTATGCTAAAGAACGCGAATCATCTCTCAAAGGTTCAGAAGGTCAAAGTCAGGGAAAAGGACACAGAAGCCATGTCGGCTGAGTACAATGTGAGTACTGCATTGTGTGTGCTCCTATGGGCTGATTCCTTGCGTTCGTAGCGCGCGCTAGGTATGCTGAAAGAAAGTTTCGGGCGATGAGGCTGAGGGGCCGATATCCGCTATAATGCTCTTACGTGCAATAGACTAGTAGTCATAAATACGTGACTACAACCAATAATCAAACACAACGCAGATGTATAGCTGTCTACCAATTGTTTGTGAAAGTGCAACTCCAACGCAGAGACCGCAAAGCGAGTGGCTGCAGGACAGGTACAATGCGTGCTCAAATGCAGGGTAGTAACACGGTAAATCGTTAAGGGAACCAGTACTTGAGTGTACTTTCATGCGTCGTTGGAAATGTGTTTCGCCGCACTAATGTATTGGTTTCACTTACAGTGGTCTCGGTCTACTCGTATAAAACGCACTCGTAGCAGGACTCCTCAGACTCAGTTTCCTTTGACTTCGTCTAGTTTTCCACACTACGGTATTGTCATTGATCAGCAGAGATTTGTAAAGCCATGCCGGTCCAGGCGACCCCCTCGTACCCCACTTCTTTGGTCATGCCTGTCAGGGAGTACCCATCGTGTGCTTCGGGGCTCAATTACAGGCGGTGATGGAACATTTCAGTTTTCTTGGAATTATCCTACCAAGAAGCTTTTGTATATAAGCTGCTGTATGAGCTGAGTAAGACCTCATGGTCTGCTCCCATTCATACAGTCGCTACTACTTTAGTCAATACTTTGTGGCCAGTATATTCTTAGAGTGGGTAGGCTTCGGAAATGACTATTAAATTGTGACACGAATGCGCCCATTTACCCCAAAAAAGATAGAAGACATATTGAGCTTCACAAAAATGGTGTGGGAGCGAAGGCAAAAGGACAGGTCCTGCCCGGATTCGAACCGGGGTTAATGGAAATATCTAAGATCAGAATCCATTGTGATGACCGCTACACTACAGAACCGCGAATTGAGATGTGAATAAATTTGATAAAATATACCCTTGGGCAGAGCGAATTGTTTGAGGCACGAAGATTCTCTGCGTCTTGGTACTTTTGACACTCCCATTTCAACTCCTGCAGGCCCACAATAGATTCTGAATCCTGGAACTTCCATAAACCCGATGCAAAGCCGGACAGGAGGTTATCGAAAACACACACACACACACACACACACACACACACACACACACATATATATATTCTATAAGTGATTCTGGCCACTCCCATAATACAGTAAACACAACATCAGCAGGCAGTGAACGAACAGAAGACCCCATTGTCCGCTGTTGGCGCCCAGCTCAGTTTCGAAGGACACTCTGATATTATTTAAACCGCCGACTGATAACATCTAGAATGAACCCTGTTCCTCGCCCGAGCCACCCAGCGGCTCAAAGATAATAGGTGAACTGATGCTGAAGGATATATCCAAAAGCAGGTATGGCTGAAAGCGTTTCGGCCGGTGTCTTGGTTGGCCGTCCACGTCGCTACATTCTGACAAAATGGACCCTCCCGTTACTAAGGCAGTACAGTACCTTCGTGGTCTCCACGCCCTCGCCGCCATTGTTATGGTCATCGCGCTGAGCCTTTATCAGGCGGTAGAACCAGGGTATAAGTCAGATAGTGGCTTGCCAAAATGGCTGTTATAGGAACATTTGTCATGGTGTTAAAATACTGTGCGAGCTGAGGGACTGAGATTAAACCCTTGTATATTACCCTGTAAACTAGGACGACCTATATAGTGATAACGAGCGAAACACGTACGAAATGGATATGAAATGAGGGGAAAAGCTAAGCGACCGGGGGGTCTGTAATGTAATACCAAAACCTGATGCATGGGCATGGAAGACGAAACGAATCCTCGAAAGCCCAAATTCTGACACATGGCAGTACTCTGATGATGGTATTGATGAACTCATATCGGGCACTGTCACGACAGGAAATCACGTAGCAACGGACTCTCATGTTCGGTTGGTTAAAACAAAAGGACATGCAGATTCTAGAGATTTTGTTGGAAGCTCGGTATGCTAATCCTTTGACCGACGGAGCCGGCGTTGGTCTATGAAAGCGGCCACATTGTTCCTTAACTGCTCGAACTTTGCTGCCTCGACATCCATCTGGGCATCCCCTTCGTCCTCCGACTCTGTTTCCGTGGACCCGTTGATGATAAATGAATGAAGCTCTGTGCACAAGTCCAAGTCCTCGGCAAGAGCTTCAGCTAGCGTGGCAACAAGGTCGAAGGAGCCGAATATCTCAAACCGTTCGAGGCGCGGAGCTGAACGAAGGAGGCGTATGGCACTTTCGACCCATGGGGCGCTAATAGCTTGGTTTTCATCCTCGTATAGAGAGTCGCATGTCAACCGGAGCACGGAGATTGACGTGTCCACCAAACGCATGAGTGGGTTATAGGTACGTGTGTCTATATTGAGTTCCTGAAGGTGGGGCATCCTGACTTCCTCCAATGAGCAAGAATCGTCATAGTAGAAAATGGTGAGGTTCCGGCAGGAAGTATTTGATAATGAGGGGCCTCTTCCACACAAGAGATTGATGTGAAGAGTGAGGAGAGCTGTGGATTTCTGCACCATGGCGCAGCACTGATGAACCCCGACATCACTTGTCGGTGTGACATCAAAGGTTTGTAGTCGTTGCAAGACCAAGTCCGGCCAAATGGGAGACATTGTTGGGCTTCTTAAACGCAAGGTGGTGATCGGCTTACCGAGTAGCTGGTATTTGACAAGATTCGCGATATTTTCGTCACATAGAAAGAGCCTCGAGAAAGTTAGCTTCTTGAGGAGCGGCTGATGACCGACAAGAAAAAATAAGTCGTGGATGTGAGTGACAACTAGGGCCCGGATTCTCGAGCAAAACGTGGGGATGGCAGCAATGGTATCCATGTCTTCGGGTGATATATTCCATGACCAACTTAAGGAGTCGACCTTCAAAGGAGCAGGGTTTGAGCGCGCGACGCGAGACTGAATAAAGGTACCCGCCCACGGGCGAATTATTTTATGCCGGAACTGGTTGAACGGGTCGATATTGGTCCACAGCGTTGGCCGCGAGAGCGCCAGCACATGCCAAGCATGGCAGACGAGGAGTAACCTTTCAGGAAGCTGTCCATATAAGTGGACGTAGAAGTCGAAAATGATTCCCATAAGTTCAGGGGGTAGTGGTATGTTTCTTCGCTGCCCTAATTCCTCCAGTTCCGCCTCCATTCGTCGACGAGCAGCGCGCGTCCCCTGATATAGCACGATCTTTGTGCTCAACTCGTTGCGACGAGATATCTCCAGCGGAGTTGGAATCAATGAATATGCCGGCATCACCTGGCCAAAACTTTAGTAGTGACACAGGTGGCCGCTCATCCGACGTACAATCTTCAACAACGACCCCCGATACTCAAATTCCAGTGGGACTACATCCAATGGATCAGTATAATATTATGATAGTGTGGAGCTCACTCCCTGAAAACGTACCATGTGCTCTGGCTGGTGCTCTTGGTATTAGCTACAGCAGGATAATTAGTTCATGCTATGATGTACCTCGATACAAATGGAGTATAGGACGCACTCTGGTGTGAGCCATGTCAAAAATTCGACTTTCGGATAAAACGCCGAGTTACCGGGCGAGCGGGCGGAGGGAGCGGGTTCAAGATGCTCAATTTCCTCCACCTTAGGCCTTAGGCAGCTTCATATACCCTGCTCTGGCATTTCAGTACCGAAGCTCTGTCATCTTCGAACCTTCGAACCTTCGAAGTCGGTCAGTGTCTCGGACTCGGGAGAGCCCCTGTCCAGTGGATTGGTAATGTGAACCATCCAATCCCACTCGGAAGTATTTAGCGGTTCCTGTCCGTGAAACCGAGGGCGTTCAAATTAAGGAGAAGTGAGACAATCCTTACCCTTGTGCCACTGCACACACGCCAAGAAAGTTTCTCGGTGGTAAATTTGCAAGACAGATGGGTCATATGTGATAGTATTATCAATGGTCGAACGCGTTGAATTGCATCGGCCTAGGCAGCTAAACTGGTCACACTCTTGTCCCAAGTTCTAGTGCAGTGCCAGGGAGGCGGGGAATGAATGAATGAATGAATTTGGGCCTAAAAGAGGTTTCAGAGTCGTATTCAAGACGTTTTCGCTGTATGACCGCCAATTGCGATCTCCCGTTTATAACGGGTTGCTGTTCTATGGGGGCGAGGCTCGATTTTGGAGTTGCTGAGGGGGTGCGCATCCAACACTCGGGATGTTCCCAGTACGTATCTGGTGAGGTAGTATTTGTAAATTAAGGAAACAGGTTGATATCGATATAGTGCGGAGGTTAGGTCATTTGGACCGGTTGGGATTGGAAGGTACGGGGAACCCGTGTGCATAACCACCGACCCACTCCGGATATGAGACCGTTTTCAGCAGCGCTCCGGTATCGAAATGCCATAGCAGAGTGTATATAAAGCTATCTAAGGTGAAGGAAATTGACGGTTGCATCTTGAACCCACCCCCTCCGCGCACGCGCAGTGACATGACTCGGCGTCAAAAGCACATTTTATCCGAAATTCGAACTTTTGACATGGCTCGCACCAAAGTGTGTCTTATACTCCATTTGTATCAAGGTACACCATAACACGAACTAATTATCTTGATGTAGGACACACCCAGAGTATCAACCAGAACACCAACCAGAACACCGGGTGCGTTTCATGGAGTGGGCGCCTCACTATCATAATATTGTATTGAGCCATTGGGTGTAGTAGTCCCGCTGCAATTCAAATATCAGAAGTCGTTGGAGATTGCAAGTCGGATAAGGGGCTACCTGTGTCACTACTAAAGTTATGGCTAGATGATGCCTGCGTACTCATTGATTCCCGCTGCTCGTCGACGCATGGAGGCAGAACTGGAGGAATTGGGGCAGCGAAGAAACATACCACTACCCCCTGAACTTATGGGAATCATTTTCGACTTCTACGTCCACCAATGCGGGCACCTTCCTGAAAGGCTACTCCTCGTCTGCCATGCTTGGCATGTGCTGGCGCTCTCGCGGCCAACGCTGTGGACCAATCTCGACCCGCTCGACCAGTTCCGGCATAATTAAAATAATTCGCCCGTGGGCGGGTACCTTTATTCAGTCTCGCGTCGCGCGCTCAAACCCTGCTCCTTTGAAGGTCGACTTCTCAAGTTGTTCACGGAATATACAATTCAAAGACATGAAGAGAATTGCCGCCATCCGTACGTTTCGCGCGAGAATCCAAGCCCTAGTTGTCGCCTGCACCCATGACTTTCTTTGTCTTAAAGGTGATCAGCCACTCCTCAAGCACTTGACTTTCGGGGAATTCTTGGCATTTGGTGGAGGTAACGCGAATCTTGTCAAATACAAGCTATTTGATATGCCGATTACCACCTTGCGTTTAAGAGGCCCAACAAGGTCTCTCATTTGGCCGGAGTCGCTCTTGCGATGACTGCAAACCCTTGAGGTCACGCTCGGTGACGTCGGGGTGCTTCGTAGTCAGTACTGGGCCATGGTGCAGAAATTCGCTGCTCTCTTTACTCTTCGTATCACTATAAGGTTTGGAAGCGCCCCCCCATTATCACATACTTCCTGCCGGAATCTCACCATCGCCTTCTATCACGATTCCTGCTCATTGGAGGAAGTCAGGATGCCCCACCTTCAGCAGCTCACTATAGTCACATATACTCGTAACGCGCTCATGCGTTTGGTAGACACCGCAATCTCCGTGCTCCGGTTGACATGCAGATTTCGATATGGGGATAAAAACCAAGCCATTAACGCCTCATGGGTCGAGAGTGCCATTCGCCTCCTTCGTTCAGCTCCGTGCCTCGAACAGTTTGAGGTATTCGCCCCCTTCGACCTTGTTGCCACGCTATCTGAAGCTCTTACAGAGGACTTGGACTTGTGCACAGAGCTTCATTCATTTATCATCAACGGGCCTACGGGGACAGAGTTGGAGGTGGAAGGGCATGCCCAGCTGAATATGTTGAGGCAGCAAAGTTCGAGCAGTTAAGGATCAATGTAGCAGATTTCATAGACCAACGTCGGCTCCGTCAATCAAGGAATTAACAAACCGAGCTTCCAACAAAATCTCTAAAATCGACGCGTCCTTTGGTTTTGATCAACCTAACGTAAGAGTCTGTTGCTACGTGACCCGTGAACAGCGCCCGATATCATATGAATTTATAAATGCCAGTATCAGAGCACTGCCATGACAAATGCTTCTATAACAGCCACATGAGCGAGCCCTTTTCTGACTTATGCCCTAGTTGCTGATAAATGCTCAGCGCGATGACCACAACAATGATCGACGACGAGGGCGCGGAGACCACGTGTGCTGTGTTCGTACCGGACAACTTTGTAGCGAAGTGGGCCGTCAGCCAAGACATCGGCCGAAACTTCTCATCTTCGGAGTGGGTCAGTGGTTCGGGAGACCTCCTGTCCAGTAGATTGGTAATGTGCAACTCTCCTGAGGCTCCAGTCTCGCTCGAAGGTATTTAGCGGCTCCTGTCCTTGAAAACGAGAGCGTTCAAATTAAGGGCAAGTGGGTTGGACTGGACAATCCTTACCACCGTGCCACTGTACACACGTCAAGAAAGTTTTTTGGTAGTAAATTTGCAAGACAGATAGGTCACATGTAATAGTATTATCAGTAGTCGAAGCGCGTTGAATTGCTCGACGTCCGCATCGGCTTGGCCTGCTAACTGGTAGCTCACCCTCTTAAGTTCTAGTGCAGTGCCAGTGAGGTGGGCAACTGAACACATGATTGAATTTGGGCCTGAAAGAGGTTTCAGAGTCGTATTCAAGACGTTTTCGCTGTATGGCCGCCAATACCGATCCCCTGTCTATACCATGAAATGCCTCCAGGTTGCTAAGTTACGTCTGACAACTGGCAGGTCGGATATCGGCTCAGAAATCCTTCTGTGTCGGGTCTGGTCTTTGTTCATTCCGTGGTTAGGATCAGAATGAAGCAAAGAGAGAAGGCCGAATTAACGCACCAAGGTGGACCTGGCTGAGAGATTTTCAACGGTGAGGCAACGCTCTGATACCAGAGCGAGTTGCCTTTGGCCCTTTCGCTTACACATTGCTTCAAGCCTTCGGTCACTGAATCTCGCGAGTTCATGTCGGGTCCCTTCTAGCAGGATAGATGAAACGGCTGATGCTCACATCCAGCAGAGAGGTTGAATTTATCAAGTCCTAGCGTGATTCATTAATTTATCGCGATGCTGGCGTTCTTTGTCAACGGCGAGAGCATATGTATATCAACGTCGATGATGAGCAAGATGCGAAGCTGGTGAGCTGGTACTCATAATATTACTGCGTAGTCTTACGGTAGGCCCTGTACTGACTCCAAGTTACTAGGTGTGTCGACAGGACGCGAAGCCACACCGTGCTCTGTCAGGAGGGATGGACGGTAGGCGAGGGTATGGTATCAGGTAATCCTTATGGGGTCGCTATTAGTATATACTTGCTGAAACGGGTAAGGAACGTAGCTAAAACTTGTCACATCGTATCTGCAGGGGAATCAAGTGAGGCTCCCGGTCTGGGTCTCTTCCAAAGTAGTGTTTGGGCGTAATCGGGAAGTGTTAACACCGTCGTTCTCGGTGGAAATCACCCACTATCTCCGGTGGCACCCACGTGGGGGGACGTGCGCATTCTTGAGGTAGCTGATGCACGTCGTATCATTTGCAGCATAACCCATGGCAGGGTGGCGAAGGGAAGGCGAACATGATAGGGCCCTTTCACTGGATACCCTCGAAAGTGAATGCGTCATCTTCGTATTTCAGGCCGTTGTTCCCGATATCACGTATGACAGTTCAGACCTGAAACTAGTCCGATGGGACACCGAAACGCCGGTAATCCATCCACTCGCGGGAGATGCCATTCCATTTGAAGGTTGTGATAGTCTATAGGGTAAGCCCGAGGCTGTGTAAAGTGTTGAACGGGAGTCATTGCTTGTCTTGCGCCCTCGGCCTCTCTCATTTTGCAAATGGGTTGGCATGAATAGTGACCTATCGCCGACGCCGAGAAGCCAATCGTTAACATACGTCATCCCTTACCCTCCAGCCAAAGGGAGGTAGGATACAGAATATACAACGCACCTTCTCTAGCCGAACCTCCTCCAATGGCCTATTCTTCGCGTTCACGGGGACGCGTTCCATTACTGTAAGTGTGTCCTCCGCGCCGTCTATTACACGGCCGAATATTGTGTACTTGCCTTGTGTGTGGTAAGCGTTAGTCAAGGAAATGGGATGGCAAGGGAGGGGAGTGGTGCCTACCATCCAAATGCGACTGTTTCGCATAGGTGATGAAGAACTGGCTACCGTTCTGGTCTGAACCTTTATTAGCCATTGCTACCATCCCGCGGGTATTGAACTGTCGATAGAGCGTCTGTTCAGTACTGTTGGGAGAAGAAAAGGGCTGGAACTGACCTTGACAGTTGGTCGGATCTCATCGTTGAACCATCCGCCCCAGATAGACTCGCCACCTTTACCTGTACCAGTTGGATCACCACCTTGGATCATGAAAGCTTTAATATTTCTGCCCAGACGAGAATGAGTCAAGAGGAGAAGTGCCCGTTACGGTGTGTATGTACCGGTGGAAGAGCGTGCCATCATAGGAATTGCTCGCGCAAAGTGCCAAAAAGTTCTGGGGGGGGGCGTTTGGTCAGCCGGTGGAAACGAGATGATGAGCAGGAAGTTGCCGTAGAGGGCTAGGGACAACGGCTAAGGGCCAAGGGGGCGTGATAGAGCTTGACAGAGGTACGGCATTGACTGCCTCTGGATGAATGGCGGGTGGAGCAGGAGAGGCAGAACAGAGGACAGGGAGACATACTTCTGCTGCTTTCGGAGTTGCGTCGCAAAAGAGTTCGACCTGTTGTTGTGGAGGATGAGTGGGCAACGTTCTTGGCTGGACTATCGAGGGGTGATGATAACCTTCAAGTCACCAAGGGTTGTATGGAGAGTGACAGACTGGCAAGTAAATGTCAACAATCCACACGACACACCGCTTGGAAATGTCTAATACATACCATTCTCTTAGTCTCTTAGACCTCGGCCGGCGACAGCCTCGCTTGAAGTGTCCTGGTTCAAGGCCCTCGCGTCTTTGTATCCGATCCTGTCTCCAACTGCAACCCCCCCCGGCGTCCCCTCGTTTCCCTACCGCGACTCTCTTCAGCTTTCGGATGTCCCGGAGTACCTCGAGCGATTTTGACCCATTCAGCGTTGCTCTGCAGCCCCCGCCAGGGGAGACAGACGAGCAGCGGATGATCCGGCTCCAGCGCGAGACCGAGGAGCAAACCATCAGTGATACTATTGACGAGGAACTTCGGGTTGAACGGGAGAATCAGAAACGCAAACGGGGCGGCCAGTCGGACGTCAAGCTGCTGCTGCTCGGTCTGTTGCCAACATTTTTGGAGGAGAATGTGCTAATGAACGCAAGGGTACAGGCCAAGCTGAGAGTGGTAAATCGACGCTACAAAAGCAGTTTCAACTCCTGTATGCGCCACGGTCGCTGGAAGACGAGCGGGCAGCGTGGCGGCCAGTTGTGTATTTGAACATTGTCAAGAGCGTGCGGACCATCCTCGAAGCACTCGACCTCGACATAGACGACGCTGGGTACATGTCAGACAGAACTACAAACGGCACCTCTGTCCGCCGAAGCGAAAAGCACGAACTCTGGCAACAGCAGCTCGCAAACCTTAAGCTGCGGCTGCAGCCCCTCCTATCACTTGAAGACCAGCTTGCAAATCGCTTGAGCGGGTCGACTCCGGTTACCAATAACGGGGCCCCCCTGCTTCGCAGCGGCTGGCAGTTTACCCTGAGGCTTGGACGACGGGCGCTCCGCCACTCTAGGTCTGCGCACCACGAGGACCCAAATGCGAGCAGGTCCAGTTTTTCATCGCTATCGAGCGAGACGGGGGGGGACGACCGTGACGCTAATGCGCGGATGCTGCAGGCGAGCGCAGAGGACATCACTGAGCTCTGGCACCACCCCTCTGTCCGGGCGATGCTCCGCCGCCGACGCGTTCTCAAACTGGAAGACTCGGCCGAATTGTATGTCTTTTGCATTCTCCATTCTTCGTTCTTCTTGGGCTGGCCCAGCTGACCTAGGCCTGCGCACCTGCAGCTTCCTGGACGATATTGACCGCATCGCCGCACCACGTACGTCTGACCGTTCCCATTCGCCACCGGCCATCTGCCACTAACACCGCCGGGACCAGGTTATCTGCCCTCGATAGGTGCGCGCCCCATGTTGCTTGCCGCAGCGTCTGGCCCTCGATATGATCACTGACAGCAGCACCGACCGGCAGATGATATTCTCCGGGCGAGAATACAAACCCTGGGTGTCGCCGAACACGTTTTCGAAATGAATCTAGGCAGAAAATCGGTCACTTGGCGCCTTTTCGATGTCGGGTCAGTTTTTTTTTTTTTTCAGTTTTTTCAGTTTTTTTGTCAGTGTCTTGTTGCCTTTCCTCCGCCGATCTCACTATGCCACGCGCGTGTCATGTCATGGCGAAATGGAATTCGCCAGCAGCCTCGTCGGCCGCCGTCGAAGCGCAAGCCAGGCACCCCATATATGTCACCACCGTATGTCGTGCTATATGTCGTCACCACGGGGCGGATGTATCCCGAGTTCCGGTCGAAGGGAGCCACCCTGTGCCTGGGCTAGGTCCAAACCCTTAGCGCCTATAATTACCCCCCCCCTGAATCTGAATTCTTAGGCTGACTCATCACCATTCGCTTTAGGGGGTCGCGGGGCCAGCGCCACACTTGGATTCCATTCTTCGACGATGCCAACGCGATCATCTTCCTCGCCCCGATCTCAGCATTTGACCAGTACCTAGAAGAAGACTACAAGGTGCGTGCCTTCTTGCGGTCCCATCTACCCAAGCGGCCTCTGTTCGGGATTTTCGGACACCTTAAGCCACACACACACACACGGCTGCCGGTGTGCCCTCGTGGGCGAAGCAGCCAGTGGTTTTACTGGCTGGCATGTCCATTTACCAGAATCGAGTGACACCATCGCAAATTTGGGCACCCCGTGATGGGCGGCATTTCTCGCGTCAATATCTATTTGTGTCGTGACTGACACCCTCGTTCCCAGGTGAACCGAATCGACGATTCCCTCCAGACCTTCAATACGATCTGTTCCAGCCCCCTCCTGAGACACGTCCATTTGGTCCTGTTCCTCAATAAGACGGATATACTCAAGCAGAAACTCCTTGCCGGCATCAAGGTCAAGAAGTAGTGCGTCGTCCCTCTCCCCGTAATTTGTCCTTTTTCGTCGTTTATTGACACCGGTCTCCACTCTCACCCACTGCTCTGCCCTTGCACTTGCGTCGCGTTCCTGCCGGTAGTATCACCTCTTTTGCAGACCGCCCAAATGAGTTCCATGAGGTCTCGCAGTACTTCCGTGCCCATTTCCATCAGGTGCACCGTAAGAACAACCCCGATTCGAAGCGGGTGTTATACACACATATGACCTCTGTTGTCGTACGTCCTTTCCCCAGTCTTTTTTGCGTTCCGCTCTCGTCCCAGCCCATCCCTTTCCCTTTCTCCACTTCCACCCTGCTTGAAAGTAGACCACCTGGGACCGAACCCGTGGACTTGCGACCAAGCATATCGCGGGAGCCACTGCGGAGTCGAATACCAGTGCGGACTCCGAGCCTAGAGTGCCCCGCCTAGGAGCTATAAGCAACCTATTCCTGCCCCTCACGTTCCCATCTTGAACGTTTTCTGGTTGAATAGTGCTAACAAAGCCACGGCAGGACACCAAGGCGACGCAGGTCATTATCACCAATGTCCGGGACAGCATATTCCGCGGATACTTAAAGGACTCAGCCCTTGTATGATAAGCCTTTCCTTCCATATCTCCGTGAGCACGCTCGCTTCTTCGTATGTGCTGTGTCTACCGAGCGTGCCGCGGCGGCTCAGTGCCAGTAAGAGCTGACTGATCAGTGATCATTTCTTTCTTTTCCGTTTCTTACTTTAGGTTTGGTGATATAATGGGTGGTCAGCCAACCGAACCGTTACCGGCAGCACCTTAAGATAGCAGCATCCTTTTTCCGAACCTCGGGCATAGGTTATGTCAGGAGAGAAGTGCGGGGGTATCCGTGTAGAGGACGAGGGAGGGATATCACGTGGACGGGACAGTAAGGGGCCAACGCTTTATGAATGCAACTACGAACGGACCAACGAGATCGACGACGTCAATATATGTATAACAAGAACCAAAGTTCAACAGTTTCTCTTTTAGCGCTTGAAGCGAGTGGGCTGGAGGTCGGGGTTGTGGACAACGTTTTGAACAGGAATTGGATATCTGCTCTACTGCCGAGTTGCTAGTGTTCAACGACGGGCATAGATCAAGGCGTGTTACTCTGTCCTTGCCGCTGCTAATTTACGTATGCCGCTTTTTGGTGTTTGCAGTGTCTTCGTACCCTCTCTGTCCACTTACCCGCCTTCCTGTGCGTCCACTCCGACTTGTATGTGCTCGAATTTAGTCGTGTTTGACATTATGCGACCATTGATTCTCGTCTGTGTCGTTCTACTTTTTACTCCTTGCAAATCTTGTTATACAGTGTTTTCCGTAGTTTGGTGTTTCTTCGGTTGTGCGTGTTATTACAGTTGATCGGTTGACTAGTTGGTATAGACACGACTTGAAGCATAATTCAGTGAGTGGTGCAAAGACCAGTAAATCGAGGGGAAATCGTAATGGTTCTGAACCCCCTCTCCCCTCCTCCCCTAAAAGCTTCAGCTAATTCCCTTATCATTTTATAGTTGCATGTATTGGTTGGATTGATGGCAGTTGTTGCGCACACACAGCAGCCGACTTCAAACTGAGAGAGGCACCTTGCTGGCCGGTCAGTGGCCAATTAGATACCCATCCGCGACATGTTAGTATCTAATCAAATGTAACCCAGGGACCTGTCGTTAGCCGTGCCACACCAATGACAGATTTATCAAGGACCTATTCCACACCTTCCCGGATTGGCTGGCCAATAGTGGGTGCGCCAATCAGGAGAGGTGTGGAAGAGATCATCAATCAACTTGACAGGTCAGTGGGGTGTGACGGGAATATTCAGCCAGAAGCTTGCATTTCTACGGAGAATGAAAGTGTTACTTAATATCATAAGGTACAAACCACCAGCCTATCGTTTCCCCAAGGGTCCTGCCATACCTCCACCGACTGTGCTAGCGAGCTAAAGTGAGATGATACGACAGCAGCTTGCTCCCTTCCGATTTCCATGGCCAACAAACCGTTTCTGTTAATCAGTGTCCCTGTGGATAGCAGGAAGCTGAGCTGCCGATAATATCCTGTGCCATCCTTGCCTGTCCCGAGCAGTGCATCACGATCTTCAAAGTTGATGACGCTGAGAGGCAAGGCACTGTACTCAGTTGGTGAAATATAAGGGGGGTTGCAGGTTATGATATCGAACGGACTATGACGAGAGAGAAAATCCGCGAAGTCGAGACTGAATAGGTCGTGGTGATCAAGTTTGAGGTCATGGTCAGGTCCTAACACACCGGAGGTGAGTTGGTTTTCCTTATTCAGTTCAGCGAGTGACATGGCTTCTACTGATATATCCACCGCATGAGCAATGATACGCCGAGTTGGAAGGAGGGCGCGAAGGCGGGAGAGAAGAAGCAATGGGATGCAGCCTGTTCCAGTACAAATATCCAGGAGCTTCAACGGCTCATAGGATTCGATTTGGGTATCCCTAACACGTTCTGCGAGGCGAAGGGTCCAGTCCTCCGTCTCAGGCCGGGGAATCAAAACAGGTGGACGAACGAGGATATCCAGGTCACCGAAGGGCTGGTTACCTTGACAAGGAAGGTTAATATGACGCTAATAGTTTACGCTGGGATGATACCTAATATATATGCCAGTGGTTCGTCCCGCAAACGCCTTTGAAGCATCTCCTCGGCGCGCACGGGGTTTTCATGCCTGGCTTTGTGCCAATCCATCCATCGCAGTTCATTCAGTGCACCTTGTCTCCCGTGCTTGTGAAAGTACTGCCGAAGAAGAGTTCTGAACTGCAAGCGAGGCATCCAAGGTTGCAAGCCGCCAAATAAATCCTGTTGAATTCGACCACGACGATGTCAGAAGGCAAAAGGAAGCGACAGAGAGAGCAAGGAGGCGCAAGGAAACGGTACAAACCAGTACGCTGAATACCTCAATTTATTCACCCCAATCTCAAATCGTCCCGCGGAACAGAACGGTTCAAAGATTTCAAGCACTACGATCCACGGTCCAGGGGTGATTGTAACTTGTGTGAAGGGAAAGGAAGCCCAGGCTGGGCGCGAGATACGCGGCGTTTTTGAATCTGTACGTCAGTAAATGAAAGACCGTCAACGATTGGACTGACTCACGCGAGGATGTAGATCGCCGATGACCTCTGGCCTGTAACGGGTACCTGCTCAGGGGAACAGAATCTTAATAGTGGGAATGACGACGGTGACGACGGTGACATCGAGGCTCAGTTGGCTAAAGATCACGCAAAGGTCAAGGCGGACTATATCAAAAGGGAATCGTCTGCCGCTACTAATGCGAAGAAACGATTTAGTGAGTGTATCAGCCGTAGTCTCGGCCCCGTGGACTGACTATTTGCACCCAGCAATCCATTCCGTGGATTCACCTTGTCGTGCGTTGAATGCTACGAGGACCACTTCACCCTCTGATTCCCCATGCTCCCAGTTACCTTCATCGCGTGCACTTTTCCGATTGACCCTATCCAACTGACCGTTCGCCATCTTGAGAATGTCGAGCGAACAGGCTCTGCGCAGACAAAGTGTGTAGCCGTTATCAGTCTATCTGAGGTAACTGCTCAACTGCGGTACAAGTGCGGTCCAGCGACTTGAACCAATATCAAATACGACTCAAGCCTCGGTTACGGACATCTGCGTCCTGGCAAAGAAGCTCATACCACCAGCATTCCAAGATATTGAAGACCCTTCAAAGCGCTTTAAGGTATTATATTGTCGTCATACTACTGACCCTAATCCAACGCTTGACCCGAATGCCAACAGTACAAGATCATACACAAGATCCGTAACAACTCAAAAGTCACAAAGGAGGAGCTAATACCCGCCCTCGCGAATATCGTGCCCGAGGGACATGCGGTTTCGTTGAACGATCCCGAGCTGGTTATCCTAGTCAACGTCTACAAGGTTCGTACAGATCGAGCTCTTTCCTCGACCTATCCAATAATAAATTCTGATGACCGTATTGCCATCCACTCTCTATTTATGCCTCCCTACCAACATTCCAGGGAGTCGCCGGCCTTAGCGTTGTGCCGAAATACGAAATCCTTAAACGGTACAATGTAGCACAGCTCGTAAATGCGAAGGATCTAGATGGAAGTGGGGACGGCGTCCTCTCGAGAATTACTTGAGCCTCATAGTCCAGGCTCCGTAGCGGGTGTCACCCCGGTTTTCAGCAGGGACTGGCCATTTTCATGCTGTTTGCCATAAGTAGCAGACAGATTTTGTGCATTTGCTAGTTCTTACTCCTTCAGTCCAAAAGGTAATAATCCATCTGTGCGATTAGGAGGCCCCTCGACGGGAAGAATCAGCCGGCCTAAGCATGTGGGAGTCATTGGTACACATACTAAACCATACCAACTCCTAGGGGGTCTAGTAGATCATCCAATTCGCCCAGTCGCTCCATCATTCAATGCGCCTACCGTCGGATCAACCCTACCAACTCCTTCTGTAACTCTCTCCTCCTCCGCTCTCCCTCAAGACTCTCCACACTCCTCAAGTCGAATACAACATCCCTTGTCTTCCCAAAATATACTTCTTGAAGCAAATTCCGCATCTTAATCTCCATATCTTCGATCAACCGACCAGTATTAGTGATATGGGATGTCGCCCAGTCTGATAAATGGCCGTCTTGCTCCGTTTGGCGCGTCATGGATCCGGATAGAGTGACATTCCCCGTACTCGAATCGTCCTTGTCGCCAGATGGAACGGGGACCATAGTAGTGGAGGTGAGCTGCAACATGACGGTACTTGTCAGTTTGTAGTGCGCTGTTCTACCCCGCTCCGAGGCTTCGAAGACGTGAATCGAGTCCCAAGACGAGGTCGGAGCGTGCGGACCAGAGCCGTCCATTAAGACTGATTAGGACGTAAGCATAATGCTTACACTCAGGTATGTTCAAATTACCTTTCTTGAACAGAACTACACCTGCGAAGCCACCTTCATCGAGGTCCCAAAGAAAGACCGACGAAACCCCCCCTTCGTAATACCTAAGACCCAGTTATGAGCATCATGGTGGTATCTGAAAACCGGTAACTCATATACCAACATTTCCCGGTATGTATCGAACGCATCATTCGCCTGAACCTCCAACTTCCGAAGTTTGGTGGATGGCACCGTTCCATCGGCCAACGGTGGGTCATATTCATTGCTCCAAGGAGACCTGAATAAAAAGGGATGATTTATATCATCGTAAGCACCATCGCATTCTGAGCCGCGCATGCGAGCCTGCGCCTCACCGGTAACTATCACCATCACGATTGTAATCGCAAGCGAGGTAATCTCTCCCATTAGACTTATCCGTCAATATCTTGAGGGGTTGATCCACGGAACCAAGGAGGTCATCTGCGTATTCGGGGCAGAGGTCGAGCAAGGCATTCAGGTTCGCTTCGATTTTCGTCGGCGGGAGACGCCTACAAAACCGCAGATTCGTCAGAGTATTCCCGAACATTCCGCTAGATTATGTGGTGATTGACAAAGTCTAAAGGTTGATCTGATGGATCGCGGTCCGAGATGGTGAAACGGTAGTGGACAGACGAACCGCATCAGGTCAAGCATAGAGTCCAGTAGATCACCCATATTGCACTATGAACACCTTCAGGGCGAGATACAAACGCGTATCTGGAATGAGGGTCCAGGTTTGCTATTGTTTGGTCATTTGGCCACCGCGGCTTATTTCTTACAACAGCAGTCCCAGGGCCCTAAATGACTTCAATAAATCACAATTACTGCACATCGCCTAATCTAATGTGTAAGGTTGGTTCTGGAAACCCCATTCCTCGAAATTTACTTCGTCCTCAGCCACGCAACCCACAAACGGACCTCCGACGTTCATTTTGCAGCCACCTTACCTGTCACCTGGTCAAATACTTCCATTTGATATCCTTGTTCATATATTTCAGCATCTTACCACAACCCATCTGGGCCGTATGCGTGTAGAGAATTTGCTCCTTGTGTGCAGAAATTGGCACTACACCGCGGCACACGCCTCTAGTATTTGGAAGATGGTCGAACACCATCCTTTCATGACCGACAGGGTTTCTCATGCTGTATAGTGGAGGAGGATTAAGCGCCGCCTAGTTCGGAGCGGGTGCTCCTTGACGTTAATGTCAATACCAGATGGAAGTGTCATGATTCTAGACCTTGCTACTGCAGCAGGAATATCCCCACTTCCACATCGGAAATCGACCGGACAGCAGCCATATCTTGACCTCAGGACGTACTTGATATTATCCTCACGATTGAGGGATATTCCAAGCGATTCAGATCGCTCCTGATGTCCATCCCACGTAGCAGCTGCCAGCCGTCCATTTGAGCGCTTACGCTGCCCTAACTTTCCTGGTCGAGGCTCCAACGCTCGACACACTCATAATTTACGATAGAAAGGGACACTTCAAAGTCAATGAAGCTTTTCATTGAGTCTCCCTTCCCGCCCTTCGCTATTGCGAATTCAGAGCCCAGTCGAGCCTGGCTGGGCTCGACGCGGTGCATCAAACGACCGATCTGTGACTGAAGATTGATTCTCTGTGGCCTGATAACCTGTATCAATGGCATATTTACGGCGACGGGCCATGCGGCTTCCTCTCAATCGCTCCTTCCGCTTACTTCGCTTGGGATTGGAACTCCCATGCAAAGAGCAAGCTAAGGATATAAAGTGGTTTGGATGCGAATTACCGCACCTGAAGGAATTAACCCTAAGGGATCCGAATGCATTGAAGACTCCGGCTCTCGTCATTTTACGTATTTCTCTGCACAAGCGGCCAAGAAGAGTTGCATGGAGGGGCCTGAGATATGTCCATACAGACTCCTGATGGGAACAGTGCGTGCAAGAGGAGGTTTTTGATTCTCTTCAACCGTTGCATATGGAACACCGTAGATGCTACCAGAACCCACCACCACCCTAACCTTTTTCCGCCCCTCTGCTTGCTTTGTCCCCCTTCTGCTTATGTAATACCCGCTTACCAAGATACATTCCCCAGAGTTCCATGGACTTCCGTAGATTACCAAGACTTGTTTGCCACCTTCCCCAGAGTTCCCCCATGTTCTGCCCCCAAATGTACATAAGGAGTCCCCTCCAGGTCATAGTTTCCTCACTCAACCTTGCAGATATACAATCTCCCCAAAGTCATCTCTTCCACTCCTGAGTCTCTGTTAGGGACTGAGCTGCGTCGAAGGGAATGTAAGTCCGGGACAAAGGAACGACAGTCCGGGACAAGAGCACGGAAGTCCGGGACGGGAGGACAGGGGTCCGGATGCCAGAACTCTTGATGACGGGGATAGACCTTGAGGGATGGCGAATCGCGACAGTCGACAACAAGATAATATCTCAGGAAGGAGGAGTCGAGCCGAAGGAGCAGACTCCGGAGGGGAGGGGAACGGAGGGACAAGGGAATTGAGTAACGGGGCAATGACTAGTTGATCCAAAGACTGGAGAACTAGATAGCGAACACGGTTGTCTAAATAGTAAAGGAGAAATGACAACCGGAAGTAAATGGAAGCAAATACATGTGAAAAGGAGAAGGCCGCAC
>Ga0307513_10002722_pt1 | contig 24331 bp, 21 predicted proteins | sample 15_EM_MG_FD_202174 | JGI IMG/M metagenome (GOLD analysis project Ga0307513, IMG submission 202174) | Populus trichocarpa ectomycorrhiza microbial communities from riparian zone in the Pacific Northwest, United States - 15_EM | ecosystem: Host-associated > Plants > Roots > Unclassified | place...
TCACGCCGGGCCGGCACGATGTGCAACATCGCCGCTTCGGCGCGGAAAACCTTCCCCTCTTCGCGCGGCATGGACTGACCCTGCTGGGTCGGTGGACCATGCATGCGGTCCAGGACGGACCGTGTTTTTTCTACATCATGGGGTTTCGCGATCTTGCCGAACGCGAGGCGCAGTGGGCGAACTTCTATGCCGACCCGGAATGGCCCGAGGTTCGCGCTCGCACACAGCGGGATGAGGAAGCGATCGACAAGTTCGATGTCGACTTCCTGAGGGCAAGTCCGGTCCGACCGGACCTCGCGAAGAGTTTCCCCGCCGCGTCGGCCGGCATCCAGGAATTGATCATTGCCGACATCCCGGTTGGCCGCGGCGTCGAAGGTAATGACTTCCTGGTCCAGCACTATCTGCCCGCGCTGGAGCGGGCCGGCGCCCGGCCGCTCATCGTCGCGGACTATATCACTGGCCAGGCTCTACCCCGCGTCGCGCTGCTGCTCGACTGGCAGGACAGCGAGGCGCAGCTCCAGGGCGCGCGCGCCCTGATAGTCGACCAGGATCTGTACGACGCAATTGCCCAGCATCGCCGATCCCATAACCGCGCAGTTTTCGCGCGCAGCTCGGCCTTTCTGCTCGATCCTGCCCTCATCGCCTTTCGGTGATCGCGGCCAGATACCATCCCCTCTTCAGCCGTCGCCAGGCGCCTGATCGCATACCAGAGGATATCATGACGCAGCACGACATCACGTTCGAATGGGTTCATATCGCCCATGAGGAGAAGCTCGCCTTCACCGAGACCTATGGCTTTTCGGGCAGTCAGGGCCTGATCAATCTTGAAGGCGTGCTGATCAAGCCAATCGACAGGCCGTCCCATACCCTGCTCGTTTTCATGCACCCGTCCTCGACACTGCAGCTTCTCCCCGTCCCTCAGGCCGCCGCGCGGCTCGGCGCGCATGTGTTGTGCGCGGGCAGCCGCTATGCGCGCAACGACACCGCCGGCATTCTCGAGAAGGTGCTGCTCGATCTCGGCGCATATATTCGCCACGCCAAGACGGCCTGGGGCTATGAACATGTCGTGCTGGTCGGCTGGTCGGGTGGCGGCTCTCTCTCGCTCTTCTATCAGTCGCAGGCGGAGAATCCGACGATCACTGAAACGCCCGGCGGCGACCCGATCGACATTCCGGGTGCGGGCCTGATCCCGGCCGATGCCGTCGTGTTCCAAGCGGCCCATATTTCCCGCGCGCGGCTCCTTCTCGACATTATCGACCCGTCGATCGAGGACGAGACGCAGCCCGACAAGCGCAACCGCACCTTCGACCTCTATGACCCCGCCAATCCCAACCAGCCCCCCTACTCGCCCGATTTCATTCGCGACTATCGGCAGGCGCAGCTGGCGCGCATGCGCCGTATCACCACCTGGGTGAAAGAGACCCTCGCCGAATTGAAGGCCAAGGGTACGGGCGAGATCGAGCGCGGTTTCGTCACCCACCGCACGCTGGCGGACCCGCGCTTTTTGGATCCGATGGTCGACCCTAATGGCCGCAGGCCGGGCTGGTGCTATCTCGGCAATCCGGAGACCGTGAATACAGGTCCCGTCGGCCTTGCCCGCTTCGCGACGCTGCGCGCCTGGCTCTCGCAATGGTCGATCGACGATACGCTCGGCGACGGGCTAGCCACCGTCCCCACCATTTCGGCGCCGCTCCTCGTCATCGAAAATGGAGCGGACGATGCCGTTCCCCAGCCCCATCCGCGCATGATCTATGAGGCAGCACGCATGGCCGACAAGCGCTTCGAACTGATCGCCGGCGCCACCCACTACTACAAGGAACAGCCCGAGCTCCTCGCACAGAGCAATGCGCTGCTGTTTGACTGGCTGCGCGAACGCAATCTCATCGATATCTGAAGGGCGCTGCGGCGCGCGGCGACCGGCTGGCCCCGCGTCCCTGCCCCCAATCTCTCAGCGCACCCGTTCGAGCACGCTGGCATAATTGGCGACACCCATGCCGCCCATATTGAAGACGCCGGCGAGCGTCGGTCCGGCAAGCTGGATGCGCTCGGGTGCATCACCGCATAGCTGCATCGCCGATAGTGCGTGCATGGAGACGCCTGTTGCGCCGATCGGATGGCCTTTCGCCTTGAGGCCGCCCGAGGGATTGATGGGCTGGCGCCCACCCATCTCGACCCAGCCCTCCTTGATGGCACGGGCGCCCTGCCCCGGCGCCGTCAGACCCATCGCCTCATATTCGAGGAGCTCGGCAATCGTGAAGCAATCGTGCGTCTCGACGAACGAGAGATCGGCAAGCTTCAGCCCGGCCGCATCCAGCGTGCGGCCCCAGGCAGTCGCACAGCCCTCCAGCGCGAGCACATCGCGCCGCGACATCGGGAGAAAGTCCTGAACATGTGCGCGTCCGCGGAAAGCCACCGCTCTGCGGGCTCCCGGCACCTGATCGAGGTTGGCGATGACAAGCGCTGCCGCCCCGTCCGAAACCAGCGAGCAGTCAGTCCGCTTCAGCGGCCCTGCGACGCGCGGATTGCGCGCTCCTTCCGCGCGGCAGAAATCATAGCCGAGATCGACCCGCATCTGGGCCAGCGGATTGCCGACCGCATTGCGGTGGCTCTTCGCCGCGATCATCGCAAGCGCATCGCTCTGGTCGCCATAGATCTGGAAATAGCGTTCGGCGACGACGCCGAACATGCCGGCAAAACCGGCCTGGATATCGCGCTCCTCGGCCAGATAGGCGGCTCGCAGAAGATTATTGCCGACATCGGGGCCTCGTGTGTCGGTCATCTTCTCGGCGCCCACGCACAGCACGATACGCGCCGCGCCCGCCTCCACCGCACGAAGCGACTGGAAGACAGCCGCCGATCCCGATGCGCAGGCATTCTCGACCCGCGTTGCTGGTTTGAAGCGGAAGTCAGGGTCGGCCTGCAGCACCAACGAGGCCGTGAAATCCTGGCTCGAGAAGCCGGCGTTGAAATGGCCGAGCACGATCTCATCGACCTGTGCCGCCTCGACGCCGGCATGATCGAGCGCCTCGCGCGCGGCGCGCACGATCAGGCTCTCAAGCGTGTCCTCAGCGCGTTTGCCAAAAGGGGTGTGGCTCCAACCGATGATGGCAGCGCCCATGAAATCTCCTCGTGCTCGATTGCAGGTCAGGTCGAGGTCGCGGCGCCGGCCCGGGCCGCGCCGAATTCACGCAGTATTTCCTCGCCATGCGCGCCAATGGCGGGACCGGCCCAGCGCACACCGCCCGGTGCGTCCGGGAAGTGCGGCACCACGCCGCTATGGAGCACGGACCCCAGCGCCGGATCCTCGACGGAACGGACCATCTCGCGGAACAGGAACTGCGGATCCACGGCGAGGTCCTTGGCGGTATAGACCTTGGAACTCGGGATATCGGCCTCCGTCAGCATCCGTTCGAGATCTACCACATCAAATCGTCGCGACCAGGCGCCAATCATCGCATCGAGTTCGGCGGCGTTCTGGACCCGTGCGCGATTGCCGATGAACCGACCTTCCTGGACAATCTGCGGTGTTCCCATGAGCGCGGCAAGCTTTGCGAACAGGGGATCGCTGTTGGCTGCGATCAGCATCCATTCGCCGTCCTGGGTCGGATAGGCATTGGTGGGCGCCGCCGTCGCGATGCCGCCGCCTGTCGGCTGCTTGATCTTGCCCAGCGCCCCATATTCGGGGAGCATCGCCTCCATCATCGAGAATACGGCTTCGCTGAGCGCTACATCAACGGAACGGGCCGCACCGTCTCCGTTGGTCCGGTCGCGTTGCCACAGGGCTGCCATGACGCCAAAGGCGGCATAGAGCCCGGCGATCGAATCCCCGATGCTGACGCCGACCCGAACGGGTGGAAGGTCGGTGGTGCCAGGCGGGTGGTTGGTGAGGTAGCGCAGCCCGCCGACTGCCTCGCCGATTACACCGAAGGCCGCGCGGTCGCGATAGGGGCCCGTCTGCCCGTAGCCGGAGATACTGGCGATGATGAGGTCGGGGCGCACAGCGCGCAACGCCGTCGGGCCGATGCCCAGCTTCTCAAGCTGACCTGGCCGGAAATTCTCGACCACGACGTCGCAGTGCCGGACGATGTCGAGCACGGTCTCGCGCGCGCCCGGTGCTTTCAGGTCGAGCGCGATGCTGCGCTTGTTACGACCATGGATCGACCACCAGAGCGAATGCCCGTCGATCTGCTCCCCCCATTGGCGCACGGGATCTCCGCTGGGCGGCTCGATCTTGATGACGTCGGCGCCGAGATCGCCGAGGAGGCGCGTGCAGAAGGGCGCCGCCACGAAATGGCCGATCTCGAGGACACGAAGGCTCGTCAGGGGTGGTCGCAGGTTGGTCATGAACACCGGGCCCAAAATTTGATGCTCGATCCCTGACGAACGACCCCTCCGCGGTCGATCCCATGCGATGGGGACATGTCCGCAGCGCTGGGGAAAGAAGCCGCGGCCACACCCGTTGTAAGGGCGCTCCACCGCAGCACCGGAGGCGAGCCGAGCCAGACTGAAGGGGGTAATCGCGTTAAAGCCGCAATGCCGGCGCGCAAGCGCCGATGCTCAGGCGTGGAGCCGCAAGGGGAGTGTCCCCAGATTGCGCAGGCTGTTCACAAGGCGAAGCTGCGGCTCGCCAGTGAGTTCGATGCGCGAAACGTGGCGCGTCAGCGCCCGTAGGATGCTCTGGCCTTCGAAGCGCGCGATCATCTGCCCGACGCAGACATGGATGCCAAACCCGAAGGCCCGCTGCACGCCGAACAGACCCTCACGGTTGAGGTCGAATTCGTCGGGATTCTCGAATTGGCGCGGGTCGCGGTTAGCGGCGCCCGGATACCAGGCGACTTTGGTGTCGTCCTTGAGCTTATAGCCGCTGAGTTCGACGTCCTTCGTCGTCACCCGGTACATCACCAGCGCCGGGGACTCGAACCGAAGCGATTCCTCGAAAGCCGCCTTGACCTTCTCGGGATCCGACCGAACCGCTTCATACTGGTCGGGGCGCCGCGCAAGCTGCTCGAGCGTGAACCCGATGGCGGCCATCGTGGTGTCGACGGAAGCCCGAAAGAACGAGCGCAGATGGAGTCGACCCGTGCCAGGCGCGAAGCCGCCTTCATCCTCGGCGATGAACATCTGCTCGCCGAGGCCGCCCGGCTGCATGTACTCCCGGGAAAGTACCTTGTCGTACCATTCGAGATACGGCGCCGCTTCCTTCAGTGACCGGCGCAGCCGTTCATTGTTCGGACCGAGCTGGTTGTGGTTGAGTTCACCCGTAACGATGAGGTTCTCGCGCGGCATGTCGATGCCCAGCAGCGGTGGAAACGCGCCCAGCACGAAATCCACGGCGATGTCTTTCACGCCGTCCACATCGCCCTTGGCGAGCGCCTTCTGGACGACGAGCTCCGCGTGCGCGTCGAACGCGTCGCGCCACTTTCGGACGATGGCCGGCGAGAGCAACTTCTGTAGAGTAGAGCGGGCTTTCGAATGCTCCGGGGGGTCTACCTCGGTGATCGGGCTGCGCGCACGAAGCGCGCCCGGCTTACGAATATCGCTGTATCCGACGCCGCCTTCCGATGAGAACCGGGCATAATCTGAAGCGACCTGGCTTACCTCGTCGAAGCGGCCAACAGCGTAACATTGTAGCGGCTCAATCCAGCTGACCGGCGCTTCCCGCAGCTTCTCGAAAAACGGGTAAGGGTCCAGCATCACTTCGTCCGAATAGGGGTCAAGGTCGATCGTCGGCATCTCCGCCGTGCCGATGGTGCCGTTCATCTCTCAATCCCCTTGGCGGCTTATCCGTGGCCGGCCTGGTGCGCTTCTACGGGAAGCTGCCGCCCTCCCCGCTTTGTTCATATCCCAACCGCGGGGGACACCCCTCAATCCGAGGACCATGCTAGTCGGCTGGGAGATTGCAGGAGTGTGCCCCTGCACTCTCGGCAGGCGACCGGGTGAAACAAGGCTACGCAAATTCCCGCGCGGGGCAATTCCATTGCGCCACCGCCGGCGAAGGTCGCGGCGGGGGCTGCGCTCGTGAACGGCCCTTGTAAGGGAGTACGGTGAGCGCTTGTGGCGCTGGGAACACAGCGCGCCGAAGGGGAAATGAGCAAGATGTACGATTGGCTTGAACTGCAGGGCAAAGTGGCGATCGTGACAGGCGCGGTGGGCGGCATCGGCGAAGTCGTCGCTCTCGAGCTTGCGAAAGCTGGCGCCAAGGTTGCCATCGTCGATGTCGACCAGGTGCGGTGTGATGCCGGCGTGTCCAAGCTCGTCGGCGGCGGGATGAATGCGGTGGGCATCGCTTGTGACATCTCGAGCGCACAAAGCGTCGAGGCGATGGTCGAGCGTGTCGAAAGCGAACTTGGCGAGATCGACGTCCTGGTCAACAACGCGGCGATTGCGCGCGCCGGATCACTGGCTGATCTCCCCATTGATCTCTGGAACCAGATGATCTCGGTGAACCTCACCGGCTATTTCTTGTGCAGCCAGGCCGTTGGCCGCAAGATGATCGAGCGGCGTCGCGGTTCGATCATCCACGTGTCTTCGATCTCGGGCCAAATCCCTCAGGCCTACAGCGCCGGATACAGCATCTGTAAGGCTGGCGTATCAATGCTGTCGAAGAATCTGGCCGTCGAATGGGGCGAGTTTGGCGTACGCAGCAATGTGGTCTGCCCCGCCATCATCCTCACGCCAATGTCCGCTGCAATGTACGCTGACCCCGAGATCAAGGCGAAACGGGAAGGTGCGATTCCGATGCGTCGGATCGGCATGCCTCAGGATATCGCCGAAGCGATCCTGTTTTTCGCCAGCAGTCGATCCGGGTTTGTGACGGGCGAAGAGCTTCTGGTCGATGGCGGTCTGCGACAGAATATGCTGACATTGATACCGCGCCCCGGCTTCGAGAAGAAGCCGGACTGAACCTAGCCGGTCGTGTGAGACGGCCCCCTCGGCCTATGGGGTGGTCATAATTCGAGTTCGGCGGACGCAGCCGGTGGTCGGACCTCCAAGGCTGTTGAGTCAGACACCCGTCACCAGCAGATGCAGCATGGAGGCGGAAGGTAGCCGAGGAGGCGCGTGCAGAAGGGCGCCGCCACGAAATGGCCGATCTCAAGGACACGAAGGCCCGTCAGGGGTGGTCGCAGGTTGATCATGACCACCGGACGCAAAATTTCTGACGAACGCCCCCCCGGTCGATCCCCGGCGACGGGGGACATGGCCCCGTCGCCGGGGAAGGAAAGGCTCGGCATAGTCTGCCGGAGCCGATCTTCCCGCCAACCGGCCCCGATAGCTCGATGCCACGCTGCCCGGATGAAAGTCGAGGTGCAGCAAGAGGCGGTGTTCCTCGCCTGTACCATGCGTCTGGGACTGCCGAAAAACCGCGAATGCGCGATAGCTGACAAGTTAGGCGGAAAAATAGCCGCCAAAAACAAAGGGGAGGAAAGCATGCATACTCGTATTCTGCTGTCGATGTCGTGCGCCGTCGTCGCCATGGTGCCGCAGTCTGCGTTTGCGCAGGCCAGCCCCCAAGCGAGCGCACAGGCAGCCAATAGCCCGGTCGTCATCGGGGAAATCATCGTCACCGCGCAAAAGCGCTCCGAGTCCATCAACAAAGTCGGCATGACGATCACCGCCGCGACCGGCGACACGCTGGCCCAGCGCGGCATCACCACCAATGCCGATCTCACCAAGCTGGTTCCTGGCCTCCACTACACCCCCTCGCCCTATCAGCAGCCGGTCTATGTTCTGCGCGGCGTGGGCCTCTATGATTCCGGCCTCGCATCCTCGCCGGCGGTCAGCGTCTATGTCGACCAGCTTCCCCTCACCTCGCCTATCATGAGCGAAGTACCGCCGCTCGACCTCGAACGCGTCGAAATCCTGAACGGGCCGCAGGGTACGCTGTTCGGCCAGAATTCAACCGGCGGCGCGATCAACTTCATCACCGCCAAGCCGCAGTCGGAGTTCGGCGCGGGCGGCACCGTCAGCTATGAGCGCTTCAACAAGGCTTCGATCAACGGTTTCGTGACGGGCCCGCTCGCCGAGAATCTGACCGCACGCCTGTCAGGCGGCGTCGTCTCAGGAGGCGCGTGGCAATATAGCCTCTCCCGACCCAATGATTATCTGGGCGACAGCCGCACCCTCCAGGGCCGGCTGATCCTCGACTGGCGAGCCTCCGATACGCTCAAGTTCGAGCTCAACGTGAACGGCTTCAAGGATCGCTCGGACACCGTCGCCCACCAGCTGGTAGCCGTGGCGCCCGTGCTCCCCTTCCTCGCGAGCACCTATCTGCTCAACGCCAAGCCGGCTCCCGATGACCCCCGCGCCGCCGAATGGTATGGCGGACTGCCGCTCCGCAAGGATGACGGCTTCTTCCAGACCGCCTTGCGCGCCGATCTTGACCTCAGCGACAGCTTGCGGGTCGTCAGCCTGTCTAACTATCAGCACATGCATGAGGACCGGTTCACCGACCTCATGGCGACGACGGGCTATGGCGGCGTCGCGGTCTCATTCAATCAACCCAATGCCCCCGCAGAATATACGCACAGCTTCGGTACGGTCGACGCGTTCACCCAGGAACTCCGCCTCGAGGGCCAGACATCGAGGCTGCACTGGATCGCCGGCGGCAACTATGTTCATTCCAAGGTCGACGATCAGATTCAATTCGTCCAGAATGTCACGACGAGTGCCTTTGGCAGCCTGATCGGCGTGACCCCCGGTTATTTCGGCTTTCCGGCGGAATCAACCAAGCAGACGATCAACGAATATGCCGCCTTCGCCAATGTCGACTATAATCTGACCGATCGTCTGGTCTTCCACGCGGGCGCTCGCGGCACGATCTCCCATCGCGATGGCAACAACTGCACCTATAACTGGAACCCGTCGGTCGATGGCGCGGCGCTCGAAGCGCTGTTCGAGGCGCTGGAGGGACGCAATCCGGCGATCCCGATCCCTCCGGGCGGCTGCATCGCGTTCACGTCGACCAGTAGCGGCTTTGCGCCGCTCGGCCCGACGCCCTTCCATCTCCATGAGAAGAACCTCTCCTGGCGACTCGGCCTCGACTATACGACGCTGGGCGGGACCTTGCTGTATGCCTCACAGAGCCGGGGTTGGAAGTCGGGCATCGTCTCGCCGATCGCCGCCTTCGTGGTCGAGGAATATGAGCCCGCGACGCAGGAACGGCTCGACGCCTATGAAGTCGGCATCAAGGCGCCCCTGTTCGACCGCCGCGCGCACCTGAACCTCGCTGCCTTCTACTATGACTATAAGGACAAGCAGGTTCGCAGCAAAATCTTGGACCCGGTCTTCGGGGCGCTCGAGAAGCTCATCAACATCCCGCAATCACGGCTCTGGGGCCTGCAGGGCGATCTCCAGATACGGCCCGTTGCCGGTCTCGATCTGAGCGTGGCCGCCACCTATCTCAACACCCGCGTACTGAAGGACGCCAACCCGCTGGTCTACAACCAGGACAATATTCAGGGCTCCTTCATCGGATCGGATTTGCCGTTCACGCCCAAGCTGACGATCGTCGCCGACGGCCAATATGAGTGGGGCTTCAACGATAGCCTCAATCTCTTCGCGGGCCCTTCGCTCACCTATCACAGCCGAACCAATTCGACCTTCGACACCCGCGCAGCACCTGCACCGGGCTATGTCATTCCCTCCTATGCGCAGATCGACCTGCGGGCCGGCATCGCAAGCCGGTCCGGCTCCTGGCGACTGACCGTGTTCGGGCGCAACATCACCAACAAATTCTACACGCTCAACACATTCAAAGGCGTCGATACGGTCTATCGTGATGCCGGCATGCCGGCGACCTACGGGATCAGCCTGACGCTCAAGACGCGATAACCCGGATTTTCCGGCGCGTTCGCCCTCCGATGCCCGCGGGCTCCCGGCTGCCGGCATCGGAGGGCGGATGCATTTCAGAGGGTTTCGATACGGACGGCGCGTGCCGCGAGCGCCCACCCTTGCATCTGTCCCACGTCTACGGGAACGACGCAGGACGGCGATTTTTCGGATAGACTTGGCTGCGAGAGAAGATGTCGAGGCACTGGCCAGCCCACCGCTGCAAGCGAGGCTCGCGCGCCGAGGTGCGGGGAGGCACAGGTTTATGGATTTTGGTCTTGGCGGAAAAACCGTCGTCATCACGGGTGGCGCGTCGGGGATCGGGCTTGCCAGCGCCTGGGCGCTCGCCCGCGACGGTGCGAAGGTCATGATCCTCGATCTCCAGGAGGAGGCCGTCCGCTCGACCGTGAACGCATTGCGCGCGTCGGGCGCCGCGGCGCATGGCGCGGTCGCCGATGTGCGCGATGAAGCGGCATTGCGTGTGGCCCTCGCTGAAACCGAGCGCGAACTCGGCCGGCCCTTCGGCCTGATCGCCTGCGCCGGCACATCCTATGCCGAGCCGGCGCTTACTCTCGACATCGAGCATTGGGAACGAATCCTTGCCGTCAACACCACGGGCGTATTCCTCAGCAGCAGGGTCTTTGCGGGGCCGATGCTGGACGCGCGCGACGGCGCGATCGTCGTCATCGGCTCGCTTTCTGGGCTCGGCGCCCAAGGGGGACGGACCGCCTATGTGAGCTCCAAATTCGCGGTCAATGGTCTCGTCAAGAGTCTTGCGCTCGAGTGGGGCCGCCACAATGTCCGCGTGAATTGCATCGCACCGACATTGGTCGACACGCCGCTCCTCCATGCCAACCTGCCACCGGACTTCGTCCGCATGGTCGAGGATCGCACGCCAATGGCGCGGATCGCGTCTGCCGAAGACATTGCGGCGAGTGCGCTCTCCTTGCTGTCGGACGCCATGGCCTTCGTGACCGGCGTCATTCTGCCCGTCGATGGCGGCCTCACCACGGGCTATCTCGCCCGCGGGCATGGCGCCGACTTGTCATTCAAGCGGCTGTTGGCCGCTGGCGTTTACGGACAATGACGTGACCCCCATTTCTCATCCAGCCATAACGAGAGTCCTAGGTTGATCTGAGCCTTGGTCGGCTGGTGTTGCAAGAGGCCGGCGCGCGGAGAGGTCAGGGTTCGCAGCGTGCCGGCCGGCATCTCCGGATAGGGCTCGGGCGTAGTCCCTGGGTGTCATCCAGCCGAGCTTGGAGTGCGGTCGCTCCTCGTTGTAGTCGCGCCGCCAGGTCTCCAGCACGGCGCGGGCGTGGGGCAGCGACCGGAACAGCGTCTCGTTCAGCAGCTCGTCGCGCAGCCGGCCGTTGAAGCTCTCGTTGTGGCCGTTCTGCTGCGGCTTGCCCGGCGCGATGTAATGCCAGCCCACGCCGGTCTCGTCGGCCCAGGCAAGGATGGCGTTGGAGGTGTACTCCGTGCCGTTGTCGCTGACGATCATGTCCGGGCGTCCGCGCTGAGCGATGATGGCGTCCGGCTCGCGGGCCACCCTGCGTCCCGACAGCGAGGTGTCGGCCACGAGGGCCAGGCACTCGCGCGTGCAGTTGTCGATCACCGTCAGGATGCGGAAGCGCCGGCCGTCGGTCATCTGGTCGGAGACGAAGTCCAGGCTCCAGCGCTGGTTGGCGGCCAGCGGCGTCTCGATCGGCCGACGCGCGCCCATGGCGCGCTTGCGACCGCCGCGGCGGCGCACCGTCAGCCGTTCCTCGCGGTAGATCCGCTGCACCCGCTTGCGGTTCACCACCTGGCCTTCGCGCCGCAGCAGCACATGCAGCCGGCGGTAGCCGAACCGGCGCCGCTCCTGGGCCAGCGCCTTCAGCCGCTCGCGCAGGACGCTGTCGTCCGGCCGCGTCGCCTGGTAGCGCACGCTCGCCCGGTCCGACCCGATCACCCGGCACGCCCGCCGCTCGCTCATCCCGTAGGTCGACTGCAGATAGCCCGCAGCCTCCCGATGCGCGGCGGGCGTCACCACTTTTTTCCCAGCAGATCCTTCAACGCCACGTTGTCGAGCATCGCCTCCGCCAGCATCCGCTTCAGCCTGCCGTTCTCGTCCTCCAGCGCCTTCAGCCGCCGGGCCTCCGACACGTCCAGCCCGCCATACTTGGCCTTCCACTTGTAGAAGGTCGGTGAGCTGAGCCCGTGCTTGCGGCAGAGATCCAACACCGGCACGCAGGCCTCCTGCTCACGCAGGATCCCAATGATCTGCTCTTCCGTGAACCTTGATCGCTTCATCCGTCCGTCCCTTTCCTGGGGCGGACTCTAATTATTCCTGGCTGAGTTTCAGGGGGTCACGTCAACAAGAGGACGATAGCTGACCCGCGAGGAGGCCGAGGCGCAGCTCATGCCGCTGCTCGACGATTGGGCCTATCCGGTGCTCGGACAGTTCAAGGCGGCGGCAAAAATCACCGAACCGGCCTGAATTCCGCGACCTGGACGGCGACCGGGGCGCATCGTCAGGCGAGCGCCGGCGTCGCCCCTCAGGCCGGCGCGGTGAAAGTCTCGCGGCCCGGCGACTGGGTGCGCGTGACCGGATCGAAGACGGGCAGCGGACGCAGCATCGGCATGAGGCGGGCGCGAGTATCGTCGAGGGTCAGATAGTCTTCCTCGGCGATTTCGTTCACCTCGAAAAAGGCGCGATTCTCGTAAACCTGCTCGCCGATCATCCGACCGCGCTCGTCAAAGGGCCACAGCATCACATATTTCTGCGTCACGACATAATAGCCGTCCGGCTTATCAACCGGAATGTCGTCGCCGATGAGCGTGTAGCCGCGATAATAGGAATGGAACATCGCCTCCGAGGCGAAACCCCAGTCCGACACCATCAGCCGCTCGTCCTCGACGACCATGACGCTGCCGCTGCTCTCGGCCAGATGCCTGTAGATCGCCTTCACCGCGGCGGCACCCTCGGTTTTGTCGCCCGCGAAACCGCGAACATTTTGATAATAGATCGGTTCTGCGACGGTCATGGCCTCGTCGAAGATCGGCTCCCAATAGCCGCAGAGCTCCAGGATCGCATGCCGACGGTAATTCTCGATGATTTGCCGGTGCAGCGGATCGGTGAGGGTCTCGAGCATGCGGTCAGCCGCGCTGATTGTAACTGCAATATCCTTTTTCGCCATTGGGCTCTCCTTTCGATCGATGACTCGGAATTCGAAGGTCGGTGACCCAGGTCCTGTCCGCACAATGCCGTGTGCGTGCCTATGGTTTCCACGCTCGCTTCTCGTCCCTTGGTCGCTGGTCTCGGCGCCTCCGGCGCATGGATCGGATTAAGGTTGTGGGAGAAAGCTTGTATCCCAACCGCAAGGGACAGGATCGCGGCGTGCGCATGCATATCACGCTGGCGGATCATATTGAGCCGCTAAAAGGTGCGAATGGGGTTCGATCCGTCCCAATCGAGCGATGCCTGCCGGACGATCTCGTTGAATTCGGCCATCACGCCCGAGGCGTCCGCGACCTCGATCAGCGTGCCGGGCTGAAAACCAGGACTGAAATAGCAAAAGCGGATCGCAGTCGACTCATCGACATGGGTTTCGCCCTCGATGACCTGACGGAATCCGGCAGCACGATAGCGCTCCGTATCCTCATCGAACCGGGTGCTGTACATGCCGAGATGTTGCAGCCCCGAGCCATGCGCCAACAGGAAATCGCGATAAGGGGTCGGCGCCTCGTCGCGCTGGCAGACGAGCTCGATCTGCAGATCGCCGCTATGGGCGATGGCGAGGTCGAGATGGGTGACGACATCGACCCCATAGATCCGGAAATAGTTGGTCTTGAGCGCATCAAGCCGGAAGAAGGGACCGACGCCGATCGCGAGCCACGCGTCGATAGCCGTCTCGAGCGATGCCACTACATGGCCGAGCTGCCGGACCGGTCCGAATATTTTGCTCATTGCCCCCCTTACGCCGATCAGGCCGTAATCTCCGAGGCGAGCGCCAGTTCGGCGACCATCGCCTCCCGCATCCGAAATTTCTGGACTTTTCCCGTGACGGTCATCGGCATGGTATCGACGAACTTGATGTACCGGGGGACCTTCTGGTGGGCGATCTGGCCCCGGCAGAAGTCGCGGATCTCTTCGGCCGAATGGAAGCCCGCATCCTTGAGGATGATCCAGGCGCACAGTTCCTCGCCATAATGCGGATCGGGCACGCCGAAAACCTGGACATCGCGGATCGCGGGATGGGTGTAGAGATATTCCTCGATCTCGCGCGGGTAGAGATTCTCGCCGCCGCGGATCACCATGTCCTTCAACCGCCCGACGATGTTGCAAAAGCCGTCATGGTCTATCTGGGCGAAATCGCCGCTGTGCATCCAACCTTCCGCATCCTTGACCGTGGCGGTCTGTTCCGGATCCTCCCAATAGCCGAGCATGACCGAATAGCCCCGCGTATACAGCTCGCCACTCGTTCCGCGCGGCACGATCGCGCCGCCTTCATCGACGATCTTCACTTCAAGGTGAGGATGAACGCGGCCGACGGTGGTGACGCGCCGCTCGAGCGGGTCGGTCGTCGCGCTCTGGAAGCTCACCGGGCTTGTCTCGGTCATGCCGTAGCAGATCGTGACTTCGGCCATGTGCATGCGGGTCGCGACGCGCCGCATCACCTCGACCGGACAGGGTGAGCCCGCCATGATGCCCGTCCGCAGCGATGAAAGGTCGAAATTATCGAAACGCGGATGATCGAGTTCGGCGATGAACATGGTCGGCACGCCGTAAAGGGCCGTGCAGCGCTCCCCCGCGACGGCTTCCAGCGTCGCCAGCGGATCGAAGCCCTCGCCCGGATAGACCATCGCCGCGCCATGGGTCAGGCAGGCGAGGTTGCCCATGGAGAGACCGAAGCAATGATAGAGAGGCACCGGGATGCAGAGCCGGTCCTCCGGCCCAAGCTCGATCCCGCGGCCGACGAAATAGCCATTGTTGAGAATGTTGCGGTGACTGAGCGTGACCCCCTTCGGCGAACCCGTCGTGCCGCTCGTGAACTGGATATTGACCGCATCTCCTGGGCTTTGCGCGCTCGCGCGCTCGTGCAAAGCCGCGGTGCCCGCCGTCGCGCCCGCACGTTCGACATCGTCGAAGCCCATCGCACCCGGCAGCGTCGCCGGCCCCATCTGAATGATGTGGCGCAAATTGGGGAAGCGCGGCGCGATGGCTCCGTCTCCCCCATGCCCGGCCAGTTGAGGCAGCAGGCTGGCGATCATCGCGGGATAGTCGCTCGACTTGAAAGGCGGCGCGATGATCATCGCTGCGCAGCCCGACAGGCGAAGCGCATGGTCGAGCTCGGATAGCCGATAGGCCGGATTGATCGACACGAGGACGAGACCCGCCTTTGCCGTAGCAAACTGGGCGATCACCCATTCGACCCGGTTCAGAGACCAGACGCCGACCCGATCGCCCGGCGCCAGCCCCAGCGCGATGAGGCCGGCGCCGAAGGCTTCGGCCCGTGCTGCGAGCGCTGCCCAGCTGAGGCGCACACCTTGCCCGCGGTCGATGAGCGCATCCCGCTCGCCCCACGCCTTTACCGCATCATCGAGGGCCCCGCCGATCGTGCGATCGAGAAGCGGGACATCGGTGGGACCGACGACGAGGCTGGGGCGCATGGGTGGATCGCTCCTCAGACTTGGGCCAGGCCGCCGTCGACGCACAGGTCGGTGCCGGTGACAAAGGAGCTGTCATCGCTCAACAGAAAGAGCGCGGCGGCGGCGACCTCTTCGACCCGCCCGGGCCGGCCCAGCGGCATCTGAGCGATAAACCCTCCCCCAAGCGCGCCCAGCGCCTCAGGCTCAAGCCCCATCTTCAAACCGAGCGGCGTTTCGATGATCGCCGGGCTCAAGCAATTGACGCGGATGCGGCGATCCTTGAGGTCCACTGCCCAATTACGCACAAAGGCCCGAACCGCCGCCTTGCTGCCCGCATAAACGTGGAAACCGGCATTGCCCATGACGTGCGCGGTCGACGAGCAGGCGAGGATCGCGCCGCCGTCGCGCATCAGCGGCAGCGCCTTCTGGACGGTGAAGAAAAGGCCCTTGCTGTTGATGTCGAACTGGCGATCGTAACTTGCTTCCGTCACTGCCTCGAAGGGCTCGACCGTGCAGACGCCGGCATTGGCGAACAGGATGTCGATCGCTTCGTGGGTTCTCGCCACCTCAGCGTAGATACGGTCGAGCGCGGCCAAATCGCTGACATCGCCGGCATATCCCGTCGTCTTGCCGCCGATTTCGTCGATCGCCTCGGCAACTGCCTCTTCGCGCGCGCTGACAATGATCACGGTCGCGCCTTCGCGGGCGAACAGCTTGGCGGTTGCAAGCCCGATGCCGCTGCTGCCGCCGGTGATCAACGCAACGCGCCCTTCCAATTTTCCTGCCATGATTGAGTCTTTCCTATTATGTTTCGAGAAAGTGCCGCAGATCCTGCGCGGGCAGGACCCAGGGTGTCGTTTGTGCTCGCGCCTTTTCGATCCTCTCGATGGCGTCGCCATGTTTGAGCGTAAGGCTGATCTCATCGCTGCCGTCGAGCAGCGCTGCGCGCCGTGCTGGATCGATCGTGAATGGGAAGGTCTCGCCGCCGGCGCAGCTAATCCGCTGCATCTCGAGATCAATCCGAAGGCGTGCCGTCATAGGATGGGCTGTCTCGCGCAGGAGCAGATCGACCACGTCCGCCGGTAGAGTGATCGGCAGGATGCCATTTTTGAAGCAATTGCCGTGAAAGATGTCGGCGATGCTCGGTGCGATGACGCAGCGTATCCCGAAATCGAGCAGCGCCCAGGGCGCATGTTCGCGGCTCGAACCACAACCCAGATTGTCTCGCGTGATAAGGATTTGCGCGTCCCGCCAAGGCTCCCGGTTGAGGATGAAGTCAAGGCGCTCTTGCCCGTCTGCGTCGAACCGCTGCGTGTGGAAAAGCGCGGGGCCGAGGCCCGCTCGTGAGACGGTTTTTAGAAAGGCCGCCGGGAAAAGCATGTCTGTGTCGACATTGGCGATGGCGAGCGGCGCAGCGATACCGTCGAGGATTGTGAAGGGCGTGCTCATAGATAGTCGCGCACGTCGACGAGGCGCCCCGCGATTGCTGCGGCTGCAGCCATGGCGGGTGACACGAGATGGGTGCGTCCACCCGGTCCCTGGCGACCCTCGAAATTGCGGTTGGAGGAGGAAGCGCAGCGTTCGCCCGGCCGCAAGCGGTCGGGATTGAGGCCGAGGCACATCGAGCAACCGGGATCACGCCATTCGAAACCCGCCTCGATGAAGATCCGGTCGAGACCCTCGGCCTCTGCCGCCGCCTTGACCGCGCCCGAGCCCGGCACCACGAGCGCGCGTACCGTATCAGCGACGTGGCGACCCTGCGCAACGCGCGCCGCCGCGCGCAGATCCTCGATCCGACTGTTGGTGCAGCTGCCGATAAAGGCGACGTCGATGGGGATGCCCGCCAGCGGCGTTCCGCCCTCCAGCGCCATATAGGCAAGCATGCGTTCGGCCTGGGCGCGCCGCGCCGGGTCGGCCTCTGCAGCGGGATCGGGAATCTTAGCGTCGATCGGGCCGACCGCAGCGGGCGTTGTTCCCCAGGTCACCATGGGCGCAACGGCGCCGGCATCGAGACTGATCTTTGCATCATAGCGCGCGCCGGGATCCGACCGCAGGACGCGCCAGGCCTGGGTGGCCTCGTCCCAGCGCTGTCCCTGCGGCGCCATCGGCCGGCCGCGCAGCCAGTCGAGCGTAACATCGTCCGGGGCGATCAGACCCGCCTTTGCGCCGGCCTCGATCGCCATGTTGCAGATGGTCATGCGTCCCGCCATGTCGAGCGCATCGACGGCGGGGCCACGATATTCGATAACGAAGCCGGTGCCGCCGGCGGCGCCGATCCTTCCAATGACCGCCAACACCAGATCCTTGGCGGTGACGCCATCTGCGAGCGCGCCAGTCACCTCGATGAGGAGGTTGCGGGCCTTTTTCTGGACGATGGTCTGGGTGGCAAGCACGTGCTCAACCTCGGAAGTACCGATTCCGAATGCGAGCGCGCCGAAAGCACCGTGGGTCGAGGTATGGCTGTCGCCGCACACGACCAGCAGTCCGGGCAGGGTTAGGCCGAGCTCTGGCCCGACCACGTGGACGATGCCCTGGCGCGGACTCGTCAGCGGCACATAGGGTATCGCGAACTCTGCCGCATTGCGTTCGAGAGTCGCGACCTGGAGCCGGCTGTCCTCGTCTTCGATTGCCGCAAGCCCGCCGGCGCGCTTCTCGGTCGGCACATTATGGTCGGCGACCGCGAGGCAGAGGTCCGGGCGGCGGACAGATCGCCCGCTCCCGCGTAGCCCCTCGAACGCTTGTGGACTCGTCACCTCGTAGAGAAGATGCCGATCGACATAAAGAAGGCCCGTGCCGTCGCCCATATCCTCGACGAGATGCGCGTCCCAAATCTTATCATAGAGCGTGCGCGGCGTGCTCACGTTGCGATTCCGACCGGCCGGCCGCGTGCCGCGGTGAGCGCGGTGCGCACCCGTCCGCCTATCGCCGCGCCCTCAATCCGGGTCGCTTCCTCGGCTGCGCCGAGCAGCGCTTCCAGATCGAGCCCGGTCGGGACGCCCATCCGGTCGAAGCTCCAGACCAGATCCTCGGTCGCGACATTGCCCGTGGCGCCGGGCGCGAACGGGCAGCCGCCCAGCCCTGCAATCGATGCGTCGAAGGTTCGGACGCCCGCGCCGAAAGCGGCAAGGGCATTGGCGACGCCCAGCCCATAGGTGTCATGGCCGTGGAATACCCAGGATGGCCCCTGCGGCAGACGCCGCGCCGCGTCGGCGAAGAGCGCGCCGACCCGGTCAGGCGTCGCTCGACCAGTCGTATCGCACAGGGCGATTTCGATATCGGGACGGATCGCGACGAGTTGATCAAGCAACCCCAGCACCGTCTCGGGTGCGATGCTGCCATCAAACGGACAATCGAATGCCGTCGCCAGGTTGAGCCGAACCTGGATTCCGTCCGGAAGATTGGCCGAGAGGCTGGCAAAGGCTGCGACCGATTCCGCCGGCGACTTCTTCACATTGGAGCGGTTATGCGCCTCGCTGGCCGACAAAACGAACGCGATCGCCCGTGCCCCCGCCTCGAGCGCCATCTGACAGTAGCGCTCGTTGGGCACGAGCACCTGCACCTTCAGCCCGTCGAGCCGATCGACCGCGCGAAGGACATCGGCGGCGTCCGCCATTTGCGGTACGGCCTTCGCGCTCACAAAAGCGGTCGCCTCGATCCGCCGCAATCCTGCGCGATAGAGCCGATCGATCAGCGCGATCTTGGTGGCGGTGTCGATAAACGGGACGATCGGCTGGAGGCCGTCGCGCGGGCCCACTTCAACGATGGTGATGGCAGAATCCGCTGACATTTAGGGGGCTTTCCGATGTTGGAAGGGCGCGGGCGCCACTGAGCGCGGGATGACGGGCATCAGACCGAACCCCGGGCGATGAGGCCCAAGCCACCGGTCAGATCGCGCGCCTCGCGGCGCATGGCAAGCGGACGGCGCTTGCCATCGAGCGTGATGGTTAGATCGGCATAGGCCGGCATGATGCGCAGGACATGCTCGGTGAGGCGCTGGTAATGGAGAATGAAAGCGGCGACCGCCTCGTCGTCCATACCCGCGCCCGTCGCCTGTCTCAGCGCGTGCTCCTGCTCGGTCCGCCAGGCGCGCACGACGTCGAAACTTGGCGCGGCCAGCAGCACGAGACTGTCGAGCCGGTCGAAACAGTTCTGATAGCGCTCGGCGAGCTGCCGGTTGACCCAGGTTCGCCAGCGCCCGTCCCGATCCTCTTCGCGCTCCAGGTCATTAACGGGCGCAATGAGCATATCGGACGATTGCGCGTGCGCGCCCACGAACCAGCCCTCAAGGATCAAAACGTCGAGGGGCCCGGTTACCCCCTCCCATTGCTCGCGTGGCCGCGGATCGTCGGTCGCCTTGTCGAAGCGCGGGATCCGAATGTCCCCGCCGCTTTCGGCAACGGAAATCAGGGGCTCCCAGAGACCCATATGGTGGGTCCCGGGCACGCCGCGGACGGCAAGCAGCGGATGCACGGTCCGGGCAAGGTTCGCCCGCTCATCACGACCGAGATAGAAATCGTCGATGGAAACGACCGCGACACGGCGGCCCTGGCGGACCAGCTGCCGGCGGACGAGCTCGGCCACGGTCGATTTGCCCGACCCCTGCGCACCGCACAAGCCGAGCACATAAGGCCGCCGCCACCCGCACAGGATGCCGGGCGCGATATGGTGGAGGATCAGGCGTGAGACATCGCCGCCCCGCATCACGCCACCTGATCGGGCAGCGGGGCGCCGGAAAACCACGCGTCCAGATTGGCTTTGACGCGCATCCCCATTGCGACGCGCGCCTCCCGGGTCGCGCTGCCGAGATGGGGCAGCAGCACCGCATTAGGCGCAGCGAGCAGCGCCGGGGGGACGCAGGGCTCGCGCTCGTAGACGTCGAGCCCAGCGCCCGCGATCGTACCGTTTCGCAGCGCCTCGACAAGGTCGGTCTCATCAACAACGCTGCCGCGCGCTGTGTTGATGAGGATGGCATTGGGTCTCATGCGGGCCAGCAGGGCCGCATTGACGAGATGGTGGGTCGCCGCACCGCCCCGGCAGTGGAGTGACAGCACATCCGAGCCGTCGGCAAGCTGTTCGATCGTGTCGGCATAAGTGGCGCCGAGGGTGGCTGCCGTCATGCCTGTGTCCGGCGTGGTCGAATGATAGAGAATGTGCATGCCGAGCGCGGCCCCGCGCCGCGCGACCGCCTGTCCGATCCGGCCAAAACCCAGGATCCCAAGCGTCTTGCCGGTGAGCCCTTGCCCCAGGAGGTGGGTCGGCGCCCAGCCCCGCCAGCGCCCCTCGCGCACTTCGCACTCCCCTTCGGCGCCGCGCCGGCTCACCATCAGCATGAGGAGAAGTGCGCAGTCCGCAGTTGCGTCGGTCAGCACGTCTGGCGTGTTCGAGACCCGCACGCCGATCGCGGTCGCCTGTTCGAGCGCGATATGGTCGGTGCCCGCGCCATAATTGGCGATCAGCCCAATGCGAGGCCGAAGGCCTTCGAGAAGATCCGGGCCTATCCGATCCGTAACCGTCGGGCAAAGCGCGTCGAAGGAGCGCATCGCATCGGCCAGCTCGTCCGGGCTGAGTGGCCGGTCGGCCACATTCAGCGTGACCTCATAAGCTTCTCCAAGGGCCTGCTCGACCTCGGTCGGCCAGCGACGGGTCACCAGGATTCTGGGCTTGGCCATCATCCGGACCTCAGGCGTTCTCCGGCAAGGAAGGCGACCGGCCCTCGATCATCCGCCGCATCACCTCCTTCAGCGGTTCGCTGCTCGCGCGGGCGGCTTCCTTGGCTTCGCACCACCAGGCGAGATCCTTGCGGCCTTCTTCTGTGTGATTGTTCCAGTCGGGATCCGTCGGCGTCGTGATCTCAAGCCGCATGCCGTTGGGGTCGGAGAAATAGATCGAATAGATCATGCCGTCATGCGGGGTCGGCCCGACGACATCGATGCCATTCGCCGTCAGCCAGTCATGCCAGCGCTCGACCTCGGCGGTGCTGCCGACCTGCAGTGCGATGTGGTCGAAGATCTTGTAGCCGGCATGAGCGACCTCCGCCCGTTCGGGCAGGCCCGGCACTTCGAAGAAGGCGATCGTCGAGCCGTCGCCCATGCGGAAGAAGATATGAAAATAGGGGAAGTCGTCACCGGTCGACGATACATTGGGACCGATCACCGTGCTCGCCAACTCCATCCCCATGATACGGGTATAGAATTCGGCCGTAGCGGCCACGTCATGGGTGACCCAGGCCGCATGGCTCAGCATGGCTGGCGTCAGTCCTGGATTCTCTCTCCATTGCGTGGGCGCGGTGGCGTTAGGCGGCAAGGTCAGAGACACCGTATCCTCCAAAGGGTTGAGCTCCTTGTCGCACCTCATCCGCGATCGGGCAGTCCCAACCATTGGGGACGTTGTATTTGGGCCGAAGTGGAACATAGTGGTCGTCAAAAGCACTCCGCTGCATCGGAGAAGAACGACGGGAGGAGGTTGGCATGAGCGCATTGCCCAGGGCAGCGGCACTGTCCGCTGCATCGCCCCATCTGCTGCGGCTAATCGACTCTATTGGCGACTCGGCGTTCGAAGTTGAGCTTCTCGGCTTCCTCAACTCGACAGTCGGCGCCGAACACTATGCCCTGTTCGGATTGGATGGCGCTCAGCCGGAGGAAATGGCTGCGGTGAGCCTCGACGGCACCGATACCGCCCACAAGCGGGTCAGCGTCTATATCGAGACCGAATTGTGGCGGCGCGACCCCGTCATGGAAGCAGCTCGCCTCGCCCATGGCGAGAATGAACCACAGCTCATGTGCCTCGACGTTCTGGGGCTCAAGGATCGCCAGCTACGCGAGATCGTCTATCCGCGCGTCAGCGAGCGGATCCTTCTGTGTGGCCATTCCGTCGTCGGTCGGATCGGGCTCAGCCTAACGCGCCGTGAGGCGACGTCACCCGCCGAAACCGCCGCTGTTCTCACCGACATGGCGCCGCTCCTTCTCTCGCTGCTCGGCAAGCATGTCAGCGCCTCCTGGCAGCGCCGCAATCTGCTCTTGGCCCTGACCTCGCTGCCCCAGATCGAGGCCTGCGTCGCCAAGGCCTCTGAGCGGCTCCCGCATCGCGAGGCGCAGGTCTGCTCACGCATCATCTTCGGTGTCACAACCCTCGGCATCGCGCTTGAGCTCGGCATTGGCGAGGAGACGGTGCTCACTTACCGCAAGCGCATCTATCAGCGCCTCATGATCAGCACGCAGCGCGAGTTGATCATCTGGTATGCCGCGCTCTGGAGCCGGGGTCGACAGGCTGAACCGCCGGTGCGTGTCCACTAGTGACCCGCGTCCTTGATTTTGAGTGTCGGCCCTGATTCTCCACCAGCGCGCGTTTGGCGCTGGAGGGGATCATGGCTAGGCAAGCGACTATGGCCAGGAAATTCGTCGTGAGGCTGAGCGCTGAGGAGCGTGGTCGGCTCGATGAAATTATCAGTAAGGGCAAACACTCGGCCCAGCTGATGATGAAGGCGCGGATAACCGCATCGCCGAGAAGGGAAGTTGGGACTTCGACGAGCTGAAGCTCGAATTCCAGGAGCTGATCGAACTCGGCGCACCAATCGAAATCAGCGGCTTTGAGCTTCCTGAGATCGACATCGTCATGGCCGAGGACGGCGTACCTCCGCTCGAAGAGGGAGAGCTGGAGGTTGATTCCGATTTTGAACCGACCGCCCAACCGGGCGACGTATGGGCGCTCGATGATCACCTCGTGGCCTGCGGCGACACCCGTGATCCAGCAGTCGCCGCGGCGCTCTTCGCTGATGGCCGCAAGGCACAGCTCGTCGGAACCGACGTTCCGTTCAACGTCGAGATCGAGGGTAACGTCACCCGAAGTGGCCATAAAGAATTCGCCATGGCCAGCGGCGAGATGTCGCGTGACGAATTCATAGAATTCAACCTCGTATGGTTCAGTGTTTGGCTCCATCATCTTATCGACGGTGGAATATTATGCAGCTTTATCGATTGGCGATCGGTGGATATCATTCTCTCAGTCGGACGCACACTTGGCCTGGACCTTCTGAATCTTATTGTCTGGAACAAGAGCAGAGGCGGCATGGGCAGCATGTGGCGAAGCCAACATGAACTGCTGCCGATTTTCAAATTTGGCCGGGCCGCGCATCGCAACAACATTCAGCTCGGAAAGTTTGGCCGGGATCGGAGCAACGTTTGGTCTTACCCGGGTGCAACGACGATGGGTTCGGATGCTCGCGACGGGCTTAAAGTACATCCGACGGTAAAGCCTGTTGCCTTGCTGCAGGATGCTCTGCTGGACATGACCAACCCTGGCGACATCGTAGTCGACCCGTTTTTGGGCAGCGGCTCGATGTTGATCGCTTGCGAGAAAACTGGCCGCGTCTGCCGCGCCGTCGAGATCGATCCTGGCTTCGTCGATGTCGCGATCCGGCGGTGGATGCAGCTCACCGGCAAGTCCCCAGTTCTTGTCGGACGAGTGGGCGACGCGCCGCCACGCGATAGGGGGCCCGCGCAGTTGCTCCTCCCCGCCACCCGTCACGGCGAGGCCTGTTCGAGCGCGATCGGTGCGGTTACCAGCTGCGTCGTAGGTGTAGGTGTCGTCCCCCCAAGCGCCTGACGCGCCGCTCAGTCGTCCAGCATCGGTGTAGCCAAACGTTGCGGCGCGCCCGCTCGATGCGTTGTCGGTGACGCTGGTCAACCGTGGCGTCAGAAACCGCCATGCACTAACATTGAAACTGGATCACCCGCGGGGGGCCGGCCAGTCTCCGTCACCGCGATCGTCTTCACCGCCTCGGCGATCGACCTGCCCTGTCCCGTCAGAACCTCAACCTGACGCAGTTTGGCGACGATCTCTTCGGGCTTGTGGCGCTTCCTTGCCATCGTTCCAT
>Ga0307513_10002723_pt1 | contig 24327 bp, 25 predicted proteins | sample 15_EM_MG_FD_202174 | JGI IMG/M metagenome (GOLD analysis project Ga0307513, IMG submission 202174) | Populus trichocarpa ectomycorrhiza microbial communities from riparian zone in the Pacific Northwest, United States - 15_EM | ecosystem: Host-associated > Plants > Roots > Unclassified | place...
GCCGCCTCGTAGAGGGTCGTCACCGGGCCATTGTGGGCCGGTCGAGCACCAGCCAGCCACCGTGGTGCTCGAACACGTCGAACGTCCAGCCGCTGCGCGCACCGAGCGCCTCCAGCTCCGCATGATCGAACGTGCGGACGTGTCCCCAGGTCCGGTTCGGTTCGTCCTCGAACGGCACGGCGACCACCACCCGCCGGCGGGCCACCCGCTGCATCTGCGCGATCGCGGCCGCGCCGGTCTCGTGCGGGAGGTGTTCGAGCAGGTGCACGGCCAGCACGGTGTCGGCGCTCGCGTCGGCGAGCGGCGGCCGCACGGCGTCGCCCACCACGGCCGTCACCCGCAGGCCGAGCCGGGCGGCGATCGTCCGCAGCAGCGCCACCGTCCCCGGCACGAGATCGACGGCGGTGACGGCGTGTCCGGCGCGGGCCAGCAACAGCGACAGGAACCCGAAGCAGCACCCCAGCTCCACCACCCGCGATCCCCTGACCAGCGACGATGCCATCTCATGGATCGGCACGAACTCGGCGATCGTGCCGCTGCCGGCGCTGTTGCCGGTGGCGAGCCGATCGAGGGTGTTGCCGTAGAAGGCGGCCCACGCGTCCAGCCGATCCGGCGCAGCCGACTCGACCAGCGCCACGAACGCCGCCTCGAACGCCGCCGGCGCCACGATCCCCGGCCGGACGAGCGTGCGCTCGATCCAGCCGGCGAGGTCGTTGTCCAGCGCGTCGAGCGCGATCATCGGCCGACGAGTTCGAGGGCCAGCTCCTCGGCCGCCGTCTCCAGCCCGGACAGGTCGCGCACCACCCGCACCCGCGAGCAGTGCTCGGCGTAGAGCGGGAGATCGCAGTTGCCCAGCCCCCACGAGTAGCGCGGCTCCGGCGTCAGCCAGATCGTCTCCCGCGCGCGCCGGGTGATCTCGGCGAACGCCGTCAGGTTCGGATCGTTGCCGTTGCCCCGCCCGTCACCGAGGACGATGACGGTGGAGCGCCGGTTGACCGCCGAGCCGAAGTCCTCGCGGAAGGTGCCGAAGGCGGCGCCGTAGTCGGAGTTCTCGTCGACGTCGAGCACGTCGCCGCCGAAGATCAGGCCCAGCGCCTGCTCGACGGGATGGTCCTCGAACAGGTCGGTGACCTCGGCCATCTCCTTCACGAACGCGAACGCCCGCACCTGGCCGAACAGGTTCTGCAGCCCGTGCACCAGGTGCAGGGTGAACCGCGCGGTGGCGCGCACCGACAGCGAGACGTCGGTGAGGATCACCAGCCGCGGCTTGTCCTCCGCGCGGGTCACCGTGATCGGGGCGAACGGAACGCCGTCGAAGCGCATGTTGCGGCGCATCGTGCGGCCCGAGTCGATGCGCCCGCGCGACGAGACCTTGCGCTTGTGCGTCAGCCCGCCGTGCAGCGAACGGGCGAGGCGCCGGATCGTCTCCTCCAGCTCCATGCGCTCGTGCTCGCCGACGCGATCGACCTCGGCCACCGACTTCTCGTGGCCCTCCAGCACCCGGTTCTCCAGCGCCATCAGCGCCTCCAGGTGGTGCTTGACGGCCTCCGGCAGCCCGGCGAGCACGCCGGTCATCCGCCGGCGCAGCGCCGCGGCGTCGTCCTCGGTGCCTTCCTGCGACTCCCCCACCTGGTTCAGCCAGGACAGCAATGCCTCCTGCTGCGACACCGAGAGATCGGCGTCCACCTTCGTGCCCTGCTGCTGGCTGATCTGTCCGGGCAGGCCGGCGTCATGCAGGGAGTCGGTCTCGATCTGGACCCGGTTGCCGTCGCCCTGCACACCCTGGTTGTCCTTGGACAGCACGATCTCGTCGGTCATCGCCGCGAGATCGATCTTGTTGGCCTCCTGGTGCAGGTTGTACTGCTGCGCGAGGTCGTCGGGATCGAAGTAGTCGCGGATGTCGACGGGCTTGCCGTGGCTGTGCCCCTGCTGCGGGAGGTCGCCCGGGTCCTCGGAGAGCGTGAAGTCCTCCAAGGCACCCTCGTCGGAGAGGTCCTCGTGGCCGTGCCCGTGGCCGTGGCCCACGTCCGGCGAGCCCACCTTCACCAGCGCGAAGAACTGGTCGAAGATCTCGTCGAAGATCTCCTCGTCGCGGCGGTCCTTGATCAGCGCGACACGCAGCGCCGCCCGCAGCATCTCCTTGTCGCGGAGCATGCCCGGCTCGCCGGCGCACACCATCGCGTCGATCGCCTCCGGGATCGAGATGCGCACGCCGCGCAGCCGCAGCAGGCGCACGAAGCGGTGCAGCGCGGCTTCCATCAGAGGGCTCGCTTGCGTCCCAGGCCCGCCCCGAAGCTGCGGGAACCCCGGTCGGCAGGCACCTTCGGCGGCGTGACGGGCTTGGGCTCGCCGTTGGTGGCTGGATTGCTGCCGTAGGTGTTGCCGAAGCGGCCGGGCGTGTCTTTGGCGGCCCGTACCGCGCGCCCGTCCGGCTCGCCGTCATGGTCATGGTCGGCGTCATGGCCGTGCCCATGGCCGTGGCCGTGCCCATGCCCGTGGTCCGGGACGACCGCGTTCGGATCGACGAGCCGGGGCATCGCAGCAACGGCCTTGCGCACGTCCTTGTCGTACTTGACCACCACGGACGCGGTGTCGGACAGGATCGTCGAGGAGAGCTCCTCCACCCCGAGCACGGCGAGCGTGCGCGCCCAGTCGATCGTCTCGGAGATCGACGGCGACTTGCGCAGCTCCAGCTCGCGCAGCCCGCGCACGATGCCCACCAACCGCTCGGCCAACGCATCGGGCAGCCCCGTCTTCTTGCTGCGGACGATCTCCAGCTCGCGTTCCGCCGACGGGTAGTCGAGGAACAGGTGCAGGCAGCGCCGCTTCAGCGCCGCGGAGAGATCGCGGGTGTTGTTGCTGGTCAGGATCACGTACGGCGGGTGGTCGGTGGTGAACGTGCCCACCTCCGGCACCGACACCTGCCACTCGGCCAGCGTCTCCAGCAGCACCGCTTCGAGCGCCTCGTCGGCGCGGTCGACCTCGTCGATGAGCAGGACGGTCGGGTCCTCGGACCGGATCGACTCCAGCAGCGGCCGCGACGCGAGGAACCGCTCGGAGAAGAACACGCTCTCCTGCGCACCTATGCGGTCGACGGCGGACGCCAGGTCGGGCGCGTCCGAGACGACCTGGCCGATCTTCTCCCGCAGGATCTGCGTGTAGAGCAGCTGCTTGCCGTAGTCCCACTCATACAGCGCCTTGGTCTCGTCCTGGCCCTCGTAGCACTGCAGCCGCAGCAGCCTGCGCTGCGTGATCGCGGCCAGCGCCTTCGCCAGCTCGGTCTTGCCGACCCCGGCGGGCCCCTCGATGAGCAGCGGCTTCTCCAGCCGCGCCACGAGGAAGACGGTGGTGGCGAGGCGGGTGTCGGCGATGTAGCCCACGGAGGCCAGCTCGTCGACGACCTGCTCCACGGATGCGAACTTCGACAACGCACAGCTCCGATCGAGGAGGAACGACTCCGCGGGGTGCCGACGGCGGTCGGCACCCCGCGAGCACGGGCGGATCAGGTGAGGAGGTCGTCCAGATCGCCGTTCACGCAGTGGTCCACGACCGGACGCACCGTTTCGAACGTGCATTCCTTCGGGTTGCCCGGGGTGCAGGCGTCGCCGAGGACGTGGTTGGTGATGCGGTCGATGTCCGCACCGTCACCGATGATCTTCGCCGAGTTCTCGTAGAACTTGGTCGGGCCGATGCCGAGCCGGTTCTTCGAGTACGAGTCCTGCGTGACGTCGGCGAACCGCTCCGGGATGCCCACGTCGCGCAGCAGCCGGACGGACGCGGCGAGCGCGGCCTCGGCGGCCTGCACGTCGGTCATGCCGTGGGTGTCGATGCCCATCGCGCGGGCGATGTCGGCGAACCGCTTGTAGTGCACCGGCATGTTGAACGCCCACACGCGTGGCAACGCGATCGCGTTGTTCAGGCCGTGGTGGGTGTCGTAGAACGCCGACACCGCGTGCGAGATCGAGTGGATGATCCCGAGGCCACCGGAGTTGAACGCCTGCGCGGCGATGTACTGCGCGTACATCATGCCCTCGCGCCCGGCGAGGCTCTGCGGGTTCCACACGGCCTCACGCAGCGACTCCTGCGTCAGCTTGATGGCGTGCAGCGCGTTGCCCAGCGACGGGTGGAAGTCGATCCGCGAGACGTACGGCTCGGAGGCGTGCGCGAGCACGTCGAACCCGCACTGCGCGGTGTAGTCGACCGGGCAGCTGTAGTAGAGCACCGGGTCGTCGATGGCCAGCGTGGTCACCGAGTTGTCGTCGAACGCGACGTACTTGTGCGGGTTGTCCGGGTCCGTCGTCGTGTCGGTGATGACGTACGCCCACGACGTCTCCGAGCCGGTGCCGGCCGTCGTCGAGACCGCGATGTGCGGGGGGTTCTTCGGATTCTCCGACTTGTTGAAGCCCTCGAACTCGTTCACGTTGCGACCGTCGTGGGCCACCGAGACGCGCGCACCCTTGCAAGCGTCGTGACTCGAGCCGCCGCCGATCGACACGAACGAATCGCAGTTGTTCTCCTGGTACAGGCCCACAGCGTCCATGACGTTGTAGTCCTTGGGATTCGACTCGACCTTGTCGTACACGACGACCTCGAGGCCGTGGTACTTCATCGACTCGACGATCTTGTGGACGATGTCGGAACCCCGCAGCCCCGACGTCATCACCAACGTCTTCTTGAAGCCCAGCTTCAGCGCCTCCGGCCCGATCAGCTCGTGCGAGCCGGGACCGAGCAGGGCGCGGGGGAAGGGGTGGAATTCCTTGATGGGGAACTGGGGCAGCAGTTCTTCGACCTGCATGGGCAGCCCTTTCGGCGCGATCGTGGATCGGTCGCGCCGGACGCTATGAGTGCGTCGTCACACGGACCAGGGATCGCGGGCCGAACGGGTCGGTGCGCCCGTGCGGTGCGCCTCGACGGAGGGGTGGCTCACCCCTGCGATCGGGCAGGTCTACTCGTCGTCGGCCGGGGGCGGCGTGCCCGAACCGGAGGCCCGGCGGCGCAGAACGACGAGGCCGGCCCCTGTTCCTGTCAGTGCCGCCATCGCGGTGAGCACACCAGGCACCACCCATGGACCTCCGACCGCAACGGCGGCCACGAGCCCGCTCACCAGGATCACCAGCCAGAGGGTGATGAACCACGGCGCGGCCCTCGGCGGCAGAACCCGGAAGAAGAGACGTGCATGCCACGGATCCGACGGCTGCGCGCTGTCCGACGATGTGTCGGATGGTGATGGCTGCATTCCCGGATCACCCCTTCGCCCGAGCCCACCGGCCTTGCCACCGGATGGTGCGTCCACCCGGCTGCGCGGTCCTGAATGGCTACCGACCAGGACCGCCGGAAGAGAAAGGGGAGCGTGATGATCGAGCCCGTTGGGGACGGGCGTTGGTGCTATTTCTCGTGCGGAACCGGCATCGGAACCGGGTCCTCGTCAGCCGGCCGGACGAACACCGTGTTGCCGCCACCGTTGACCGGGCGCTCGCCTCCGGCACGGAACCACGACACTCGCGCTTCCGGCACCGATGCAGTGTCGTCGGATGCTTCGTTCGCCATGTTCGTGCCCTTCGAGGGGTACCCCGCCTGATGTTGCGGCGGACCTTATCGGCAGGACGACAGCTTCTGACCACCGGGCTGGCACGACACGTTGATGCAGGTCAAAGCGTTGTGGGTGCGAGATCGGCCCGTGTCCAAACCAGATCGGGTGGATCACCGGCGCGCACCGTCAGGGCTCGGTCCCCGGAGCGGTGTACCGCGATCACCGGGCCGGCCGCCGCTGCTCCGATCGCCGGCGCGGTGTCCGGTGATCGACCGAGAACCGCGGTCACGAACCGGTGCCCGTCCCGACCGAGGAACTGACCGCCACGCAGGATCCGTGCACCGATCTCTGCGGCTCGATCCCGGGCCCTAGGCAGGAGGGAACCCGATGCCGGCGCCATGCCGGACTCCGCGAGCGCGTCCAGCGCCGTGTACGCGTGCCAGGCCGCGAACGTCTGCTCCATCGGCCACTCCGCCGCACTCGCCGCCGCCCACGACGGCCGGAAGGTCGGCGCGTGCCAGTGCCCGTCGGCCAGGATCTCCCGGGTGACCGCGAGGTCGAAGAAGGCCAGATGGGTGCCCTCGTGCACGAAGGCTTCGGCGACCTCTTCCGGGCTCTCCGGTTCCGGCAGCACGAGCAGGCCGGGGTGGTCCCGGTCCGAGGCCGACCCGAGCCGGCCAGAGCGCTTCCGGTCGGTCAGCACGACGAGCGCGAGGTGGTGGAGCAGGTCGGTGGCGAGGTCCGGCACGGCTCGGACGGCGAGCTGGATTCCGGCAACCACCATCGGCAGCGCGGCCCGCGCCCGGTCACCCGTGACGACGAGCGGCCCGGATCCGGTGTCTCCGTGGGCGCGCAGCGCCGCGTGCACGTGTTCCAGCGCCGGATCGAGCAGTCGCGGCGCATCCGGTGTCGACGCGATCCGAACCGGCAAGCCGGCGACCTCGGCAGCGCACCCGTCCGCCACCAGGGCAGTGAACTCGCTGTCCGTGGTCCCCGGCGCCGGGGCCATACCCACGAATGCCGCCCCGAGCCACCCACGGACGACCGGGTTGTCGAGCACCTCGTCGACCGCGCTCGCGAGCGGGGAGCCGACGACCGACGCGAGGGCCCGGTACAGCACGCGCCGATCCCGGACGACCTCGGCGGGGCTGCCGAACAGGCGGTGCGCCGCGACGAGCGCGGCGGCTGACGTCGGCATCGGGGCTCCGATCAGGCGGGATCTGGTGCGAGCCGCCACAAGAGTGTCACCCCGTGCCCGGGCAGCATCCAGGAGTCCACGCCCTGCACGATCGGACCATCCCGGACCGCCCACGCACTGGGCGCCGGCACCGTGTTCCGCAGCGCCGAGCGCATGATCATGAATTCGTAGCGGCCGTACGCGGGCTTCAGCTCTCCGACGTCGAACCTGATGTCGCGTACGTAGCAGGGATGCGGGACCGACCACACGTACCAGCCGAGATCCGTGCCCGGGGTGCCGCGCACCCGGACGGTGAGCTCCTCGATCGTGTACGTGACGTGGTCGTCGTGCACGAGGTCCCACAGGTCGAACTGCACGATGCAGAGATCATTGCGGTCCACGTCGTCCGGCAGGTCGACGAACTGGTCGAACCGGCGCAGCGGCACGATCTCTCCGGCCAGCGCGCGTGGCGCGATCCGATGGGTCCGACCCGAGGTGTCGCGGTAACGGATGCCCAGCTGCACTGCATCCCGGACCCGTCGGACGAACTCGTCGAGCTCGTCCTCCTCCTGGACGCAGAACGACTCGTACAGCGGGAAGCGGCGTTCGGTCGCGACGAGCCCGAGGATCCGCTCGTCGTGCGTTGCGAACACGACGAACTTGTGGCTCTGCCGTACGCCGGTCAGCTGATGGGTCCATTCCGCCTCGCTCGCGCAGATGCCGTCGTCGACGGTCCAGATGCGGAAGCTCGCGGTGGTGTCCCGGCTGATCGCGGTGTCGCCGCCCTCGATGTCCCGGCCGGCGCCGCCCAGCACGCCGGCGAGCACATCCTCGTGGTTGGTGGTGTCCCCGTAGATCCACCGCAGGAGCGAGCCGAGCACGATGCGCGGTGGCATCGACTGGATCAGCGCCGGGCTGACGAGCGCGACGAGTCGGTCGCTGAGCAGCCGCTCGAGTCGGCGGCGGGCCGCCCAGGCCATCGCTGCTAGGAGCAGGGTGACGCCTGCACACACAGCGATCAGGTAGACCAGCCGCAACCAGAACGATGGGCCGTCCGGGCCAACGGCTGCCGCCACCACGAAGCACACAGCGGCGGCCGCCGCGAGCCCGACCGCCATGCGCCCACCCCATCGCCGATAACTCTCGGCGACATCATCGCCACTCGACCGGGCGACGCGCCAGTTCTGGTCAGAGGAGCGGCACGCGGGCGCGGACGGATTCGACCAGGTCGGTGTCGATGGTGCCGATCAACAGGTCGGCGTCGGCGGACAGCCGCGCACGGGTGTGCCCTATCGGGTCGATCAGGGCGCTGCGGCCGATGCCGAGGGGGTCGGTGCCGATCGGGGGCGTCCAGGCCTGGTCGCAGGCCAGCAGCCAGGCCTGGGCATCCGACGCGCGGGCCATGGTGAGCAGGTCCCACTGCGCTTCCTTGCCCGGGCCGGCACCCCACGACGCCGGCACAGCGACGAGCTGGGCCCCAGCCCGCCCGAGAGCCGTGAACTGGTCGGCGAACCGCAGGTCGTAGCAGGTCGCCAGGCCCACCCGGACGCCACCGACCTCGATCGTGACGAGATCCTTGCCCGGTGCGACCAGGTCGGACTCGCGGGAGCCGAAGGCGTCGTAGAGGTGGATCTTGCGGTAGAACGAGTCGATGCCGGGACCGGTGGCCAGCAGGGTGTTGTGCACCCGGCCGTCGGCGGCCGGCTCGAACAGGCCGGCGACGACGACGATGCCGAGGTCGGCGGCCTGCTTGCGGAGGGCGGTGGCGAAGGGGCCGTCGAGGGGTTCGGCGACCGTGCGCAGGTCGGTACCGAACGCGGCCATCGTCGCCTCGGGCAGAACGACCAGTTCGGCACCGGCGTCGGCGGCCCGGTGCACGGCTTCGGTGGCGGTGGCCAGGTTGGCGATCGGATCGGAACCGGCGAGGATCTGAGCCGCCGCAACGCGGAGGGATGTCATGAAGCCTCCAAGGCTGTATACATTAGGTATGCAATTGAGTGGGGACTCCGGCCGCGACCGCGCCTACCACTACCTGCGGGGGACGGTCCTGAGCGACCCAGTGGTCACCGGCACGTTCATCAACGAGCAGGCGGTCGCGACCGAGGTCGGGATCTCCCGCACCCCCGTCCGCGAGGCGCTGCTCATGCTGGCGGCCGAAGATCTCGTCCAGCTGGTCCCGCACCGCGGCGCGTTCGTAGCGCCCGTGCCGGGCCGGGAGATCGCCGAGATGATGCAGGCACGCGGCGTGATCGAGACCTGGGCGGCGACCACCTGCCTGGCCGAAGGCGTTGCTCCGGTCGGCTCGATGTCCGCGGTGCTCGACCAGCAACGGGCCATCGTCGAGGTCGGCGACGCCAAGGAGTTCATCGAGCTCGACAGCCAGTTCCACGCGCTGCTCGTCGAGGCTGCGGGCAACTCCGTGCTCGGCCGGCTGTACGACCGCCTGCGGGCCCGGCACGTCCTGCTGGGCGTGGTGGCCCTGCAGCGCAGCGCCACCCGACGGCAGGACGTGCTCACGGAGCACCAGGCGATCGTCGACGGCCTGGCCTCGGGTGTCCCGGCCACGGCCGAGGCGGCGATCCTCCGCCACCTCGACAGCACCCGCGCTCTCCTGACCCAAAGTTGAGTCACGCACTGTCGGCCGGCACCGATTTCGTGACCTGCGGATCCTCGTCCTGGACCGCGCGGCCCATCCACAGGCCGACCATCGTGACGACACACGCGACGACGATGTACAGGGCGATCACGTAGCCGGTGCCGGTCGTCGCCAGGAAGTACGTGAACGCCAGCGGAGCCAGCGCGCCACCGATGATGCCGGCGAACGTGTAGGCGAGCGAGCTGCCCGTGTAGCGCAGCCGCGCCGTGAACTGCTCCGACACGAACGCCGCCTGCGGCCCGTACATGAGCGAGTGGAACACCAGCCCGATCACCACGCCGATCACTACGGTGACCAGCGAGGACGCCATCGCGAAGAACACCACGCTCCAGATGGCCCCGCCGACGGCGCCGATCCCGTAGACCAGCCGCCGCCCGTACTTGTCGGACAGCCAACCGGACAGCGGGATCAGCCCGACCTGGAACGCGGAGCCCACCAGCACGGCGGTGGTGGCTGCGCCCCGGCTCAGCCCCAGGTTCTGGGTCGCGTAGGTCAGCACGAACACGGCGAACATCGCGTAGAGCACGTCCGGCCCCACGCGGGCCAGGATCGCAGCGACGAGCGCGCGGGTCTGCGTGCGCAGTACTTCCGTCACCGGCGCGGTCGGGCGGTCGCCGCGGGCTTCGAGCTCCCGGAACACCGGGGTCTCCTCCAGCCGCGTACGGATCAGCAGCCCGAAGGCGACGAGCACAGCGGACAGCAGGAACGCGACGCGCCAACCCCAGCTCAGGAACGCGCCCTCGGACAGCAGGCCTGCCAGCAGCGCCAGCACCCCGTTGGCCATCAACGTGCCCAGCGGCGGACCCACCTGCGCGGCCGACGCCCAGAACCCGCGCTGCCCGGGCTGGCTGAACTCACTGCTCAGCAGGACGGCGCCGCCCCACTCGCCGCCGACCCCGACGCCCTGCGCGAAACGCAGGAGGATCAGCAGCGCCGGCGCGACCCAGCCGATCTGGGCGTAGGTCGGCAGGAGCCCGATCAGGAAGGTGGCGACACCGATCAGCAGCAGCGTGGCGACCAGCACCTTCTTGCGGCCGATCACGTCCCCGAGCCGGCCGAACACGATGCCGCCGAGCGGGCGGGCCACGTAGCCCACGGCGTAGGTGCCGAAGGCCTGCAGCGTTCCGGTCAGCGGGTCGCTGCCGGGGAAGAACACGTGGCCGAACACAAGTGCGGCCGCCGAGCTGTAGACGGCGAAGTCGTACCACTCGAGAGACGTGCCGGACAGGCTCGCCGCGAACGCCTTGTAGAGACTTCGGCGCTCGGAAGCGGGGGCGGTGGGACCGGTCATAGGGGTGGACCTCCTCGACAAGATGCTCCATACTCGCTGTATACAACTTGTTCACGCAAGTCCTGAGCTCAGATTTAACAGGAGGATCCATGACCCGGACGCTGCGATTCACGCTCCCGGACGGCACCGAGCGACCGATCGACATCCACTACGCGCTCAACGCCGGGTACGCCGGCCGCGACACCGCGCAGGTGCAGCACCACGTCGACGAGCTGGCCGAGCTGGGGGTGCCGGCGCCGTCGCGGATCCCGACGCTCTACCCGCTGTCGTCGACGCTGGTCAGCCGGCCGGAGATCGTCCAGGTCGCGCACGCGAAGACCTCGGGCGAGGCCGAGTGGGCGCTCATCGTGGGCGACGGGCCGGACGACCTGCTGCTGACCGCGGCCTGCGACCACACCGACCGCGCGCTCGAGGTGCACGGCGTCGCGTGGAGCAAGCAGTCCGCGCCGGACGTGCTCGGCGACGTCGCGTGGCCGCTGGCCACCATCGCGGACGAGCTGGACCGCTTCACGTTGAAGGCGTGGGTGCGGCACGGCGACACCGAGCAGCTCATCCAGGACGGCTCGCCCGCGCAGCTGCTGGCCCCGGAGTACTGGGTGAAGGAGCTCGGCGACCTGCTCCGGCCGGGCACCGTGCTGCTCAGCGGAACCATCCCGATGATCGCCGGCGTCGACCAGTTCGCCGACGCGTGGCGGGTGGAGCTGACCGATCCGCGCGGGCTGACCAGCCGCGTCGAGTACGCCGTCGAGCAGCTGCCGGCGGCGTGGGAGTGAGAGGGTCCGGCGCTCGGGTGTTCGTGCGGCTCGCGGTGTCCAGGTGGCTCCTCGCCTCGGGGGACGGAAGCCGACGAAGGAGGCGGGGCGGGTCAGGAAGGCGCCGCCCGCAGCTCATACGGGGTATTCGCAAGGGCGGCAACGCCGCGAGGGGCCGCCTGGGCGCCGCGAGCTCGGACCCCCGAGCGCCGGGCCCTCTCAAGTCCCAGCACGAGTTCTTCCCGGTCACGGACGTACCGTGGACCGAGGACACGCCGGGCATCAGCCAGCGCATTCTCGCGTCGGCCGCCGACGGCACGCTCACCAGGATCGCCCGCTGGGCGCCCGGCACCGTCTCGGGCAGCGCGGTGATCCGGCACGACTACTTCGAAGAGGTCTACCTGCTCGACGGGTCGCTGACCGACCTCACCCTGGCCACCACGTTCACGGCCGGCGCCTACGCAGCTCGTCGGCCCGGTATGCCGCACGGGCCGTACCGGACCGACGAGGGCGTGACGATGCTGGAGATCCGCCACCGGGTCACCTGACGGGGCGGTCGGTCCACTGCGGCTCAGTGTCGGACCAGCTGCCGGTGGTGTCGAGCGGCTCCTCGGCGAGCTCGGGCAGCTCGTCGTAGAGCCGTTGCAGGTGCCCGTTCATGGCGGCGCGGGCACCACCGGGGTCGTTGTTGTTGAGGTATCTGATGACCTTGTCGTGCTCGCGGGCCGCCCGCAGCGGCACACCCCGCCCGGCGTAGCTGTCGTAGCGCCAGTCGCGGATGCTGGCCACGATCGGCCCGTACGTGTCGACGAGCAGCCGGTTGCGGCTGGCCCGGACGATCTCCTGGTGGAAGCCCTCGTCGGCCTCGAGCAGGAGATCGCGGTTGTCGCCTGCCTCCCGGAACCAGGTGTTCCACTTGCGGATCTCGTCGATCTCGCCCTCGGTGGCGCGGACCGCGGCCAGGCTGGCAGCGAGCCCCTCCAGCCCGATGCGCAGCTCGAACAGCTCGCCGGCGCTGTAGCCGTCGACCTCGAAGACCCGCGAACCCGCGGCCGGCGGCGCCGACCGGCGGACGTACCAGCCGATCCCGCGCTTCACCTCGAGCAGGCCGAGGGTCTCCAGCCGCTGCAGCGCGGTGCGCACGGAGCTGCGCGCGACCCGCATGTTGCGGGCGAGCTCGGACTCGTTGTCGAGCCGGCCACCGGGCTTGTAGTGCCCGGACTCGATGAGCTCGCGGATCTTGTCGGCGATCACGTCGGGCAGGGGACGGCCGGCGTCGAGCGTCAGCTCGAACATGCGGTCACGGTCGGTGTTCATGGCTCCCCTGCGCGCCCGGTAGTCCTCACGGCCCTCCATCGGCCGGATCCCCCGTGGCGCGCCACTCCGGGGTCGGTCTGTCCGACCCTCGGCAGGGAGTCCCGAAGACGGTAGCTCAAGCACAGACATCAGTCAACGTCAACCGAACATCTGTCGTCTGATGACTTGTATCAGTTGACTGACAACCGACGTCAGGCTTCAATAGCTGCACTACCACTACTGGAGGTGCGGGCAGTGAACGGATCATTCATCGCACTGACGCTCTTAGCTGCGGTTCTTCTCGTCAACTGGCGGGTCGTACTGGTTCTTCTCTTCGCCGGGCTGATCGCACTGGTCATCCTCGGCATGGGAGCCATCGAGCCCGCCGACGTGAACGCTGTCGGACTACCTGCCTTCGTCGACCAGGCACCAACGGTCTCGGCGAGTCTCTCCCTCGCAGAGATCAGTCCACCCACGGCGCCGTGACCGCAGTGGTCGAGAGCAGAAGGCCGGATCGTCCAGCGCGGGCGATCCGGCCTTCGTCATCCGGGGCGCCGGTGGTCGGACAACCTCACCGGGCCGGCGACTCCGAGCGCGCGTCCAGGGCGTCGGGGATCCCGTCGTCATCGCTGTCGGACAACCTCGGTTCCGGCAGTCCGGCCCGCACCGCATCCAGCTGCGCGGCCAACGCGAACCCGGCCAGCAACGCGATGCCGGTGACGTTCGCCCAGATCAGCAGCGCCATCACCGCGGTCAGCGGGCCGTACGTCTCCCCGAACCCGGCGGCTGCGACCACGTACAGCGCGAGCAACACCGAACCGACCGACCAGATCGCCACCGCGACCGTCGCGCCGACCGCGAGCCACGACAGCCCCGGCTGTCGCCGCCGGGGCGAGTGCCGGAACAGCACCGTGACGGCTACGACGAGCGCAGCCAGCCCGGCCGGCCAGCGCACGACGTCCCAGACCTCCTCCGCGCCGTCACCCCACCGGTAGACGGCCTCCATCGCCTCCCCGAACGGCTCCCCGGCGACGATCAGCAGCAGGCCCACCGCCAGCGCCGCCCGGCCGTGGCGGTCAGCAGCGCCGCGACTCCGTACTTGCGCAGCGCCGGCCGATCCCGCTCGGTGCCGTAGATGCGGTTGGCGCCGCGCTCCAGCTGGGCGAACGCCGAGGTCGCCGCCAGGAACGCGGTGACCAGCCCCAGCACGACCACCACCTCGCCGCGCCGGCTCGACTCGTCCCGCCCGCCCTGGACGACATCGGCGACCAGCGCGTCGCTGCTGCCCGGCGAGATCGCGACGACGGTCCGTGCCACCACCTCGGCCACCGACTCGGCACCGATCGCCGACGCCGGCCCGGCACCGGCGATCACCAGCGGCACCGACGCCAGCGCGAGCTGCAGCCCGAACGCGCGGGCGCGGCTGAACCCGTCCCCGTAGCGGAACCGCAGGAACGCCGTGCCGAGCAACCGGCGGAAGCCGAACTCGCGCACGGTGTGCCACATGTCGTCGGCCGAGAGTCGGTCACCGGACATCAGTCGCGTCTCGGGAACCGCGACCACAGAGCTCACGACACCAGTCTGCCCGCCGGAACGCCGAACGGCCCGCCCCGCGATGCGGGACGGGCCGTTCGGAGAGGCTGAGCTAGCTCACTCCTCGCTGGACTTCGCGAGGTCGACCGGCGGCGCGTCGGGCACCAGCACCGGCTTGGGCTCGCCACGGAAGGTGAACTTCTCCTTCTCGTCGCCCTTGGCCTCGGCGTCCTCCTCGACGTCGACGATGACGATCTGACCGGGCTCGACCTCGCCGAAGAGGATCTTCTCCGACAGCTGGTCCTCGATCTCGCGCTGGATGGTGCGGCGCAGCGGCCGCGCTCCCAGCACGGGGTCGAAGCCCCGCTTGGCCAGCAGCGACTTGGCTGCCGGGGTGAGCTCGATCGCCATGTCCTTGTTCGCCAGCGCGCCCTCGACCCGGGTGATCATCAGGTCGACCATCTCGATGATCTGGGCCTCGGTGAGCTGGTGGAACACGACGATGTCGTCGATGCGGTTGAGGAACTCCGGGCGGAAGTGCTTCTTCAGCTCGTCGTTGACCTTCGACTTCATGCGCTCGTAGTTCGAGCCCTCGTCGTTGGTCGGCGAGAAGCCGAGGCCGACCGCCTTCGAGATGTCCTGGGTACCCAGGTTCGAGGTGAAGATGATCACGGTGTTCTTGAAGTCCACCGTGCGGCCCTGACCATCGGTCAGGCGGCCGTCCTCGAGCACCTGCAGGAGGGTGTTGTAGACCTCCTGGTGGGCCTTCTCGATCTCGTCGAACAGCACGACCGAGAACGGCTTGCGCCGCACCTTCTCGGTGAGCTGGCCGCCCTCCTCGTAGCCCACGTACCCGGGAGGGGCACCGAAGAGCCGCGAGGCGGTGTAGCGGTCGTGGAACTCGCCCATGTCGATCTGGATGAGCGCGTCGTCCTCGCCGAACAGGAAGTTCGCCAGCGCCTTGGAGAGCTCGGTCTTACCGACACCGGACGGGCCGGCGAAGATGAACGAGCCCGACGGGCGCTTGGGGTCCTTCAGGCCGGCACGGGTGCGGCGGATCGCCTTGGAGACCGACTTGACGGCCTCTTCCTGGCCGATGATCCGCTTGTGCAGCTCGTCCTCCATGCGGAGCAGACGGGTGGTCTCCTCCTCGGTGAGCTTGAAGACGGGGATGCCGGTCCAGTTCGCCAGAACCTCGGCGATCTGCTCGTCGTCGACCTCGGCGATCTGGTCGAGGTCGCCCGACTTCCACTTCTTCTCGCGCTCGCCCTTCTGGCCGAGCAGCTGCTTCTCCTGGTCGCGCAGGTGCGCGGCCCGCTCGAAGTCCTGCGCGTCGATCGCGGACTCCTTGTCGCGACGGACGCCGGCGATCTTCTCGTCGAACTCGCGGAGGTCCGGCGGCGCGGTCATGCGACGGATGCGCATGCGGGCGCCGGCCTCGTCGATCAGGTCGATCGCCTTGTCGGGCAGGAAGCGGTCGGAGATGTAGCGGTCGGCCAGCGTGGCCGCCTGCACCAGCGCCGAGTCGGTGATCGTGACCCGGTGGTGCGCCTCGTACCGGTCGCGCAGACCCTTGAGGATCTCGATGGTGTGGCCGACGCTCGGCTCGCCCACCTGGATCGGCTGGAAGCGCCGCTCCAGAGCAGGGTCCTTCTCGACGTACTTGCGGTACTCGTCGAGCGTGGTGGCACCGATCGTCTGCAGCTCGCCACGGGCCAGCTTCGGCTTCAGGATGCTGGCCGCGTCGATCGCACCCTCGGCGGCACCTGCGCCGACGAGCGTGTGCAGCTCGTCGATGAACAGGATGATGTCGCCGCGGGTGGAGATCTCCTTGAGCACCTTCTTGAGGCGCTCCTCGAAATCACCGCGGTAGCGCGAGCCGGCGACGAGAGAGCCCAGGTCGAGCGTGTAGAGCTGCTTGTCCTTGAGCGTCTCGGGCACCTCGCCCTTGACGATGGCCTGCGCCAGCCCCTCGACGACGGCGGTCTTGCCGACGCCGGGCTCGCCGATCAGCACGGGGTTGTTCTTGGTCCTCCGGGAGAGGACCTGCATGACCCGCTCGATCTCCTTCTCACGACCGATGACGGGGTCGAGCTTGCCCTCGCGGGCGGCGCTCGTCAGGTTGCGGCCGAACTGGTCGAGGACCAGCGACGACGAGGGGGTGCCCTCGCCACGGCCGCTCGAACCGGACTCCGAGGGCTCCTTGCCCTGGTAGCCCGACAGCAGCTGCAGGACCTGCTGGCGGACCCGGTTCAGGTCGGCACCCAGCTTGACCAGCACCTGGGCCGCGACGCCCTCACCCTCGCGGATGAGGCCGAGCAGGATGTGCTCGGTGCCGATGTAGTTGTGGCCCAGCTGCAGGGCCTCACGCAGCGACAGCTCCAGGACCTTCTTGGCCCGTGGCGTGAACGGGATGTGCCCGCTCGGCGCCTGCTGCCCCTGGCCGATGATCTCCTCGACCTGCTGCCGGACGCCCTCCAGGGCGATCCCCAGGGACTCGAGGGCCTTGGCGGCCACTCCCTCCCCCTCGTGGATGAGGCCGAGGAGGATGTGCTCGGTGCCGATGTAGTTGTGGTTGAGCATCCTGGCCTCTTCTTGCGCCAGAACGACAACCCGCCTCGCTCGGTCGGTGAACCTCTCGAACATCGTTACTCCTCGCCTACTGCGCCGTACCGCGCCGCATAGGAACGTCCGCGACCGTGCCGTCATGTCGAGCGGCGCGCGCTGCGCCGCGTACGCCCGATACCACTGTATCGGCACGGGTGCCATGGTCGCCCTCGTACGCGACCACCACTTGCCGCTTACATTGCAACAACGTGTGGTGCGCCACGTGTTGTTCCCCTGTCGGTGTTCGCTGTAGGAGGAACAGGTCTCAGCTGGTGGGAGCCCCCCGACCAGCGGCTTCCTCGGCAAGGGCCGCCGCTTCGTCGGTCTCCCGCTCGGCGCGCTTGTCGGACTGCCAGCCGTCCTCGTCGCGGCCGCGGCGCCAGTAGCCCGAGACGGACAGGTCCGATCGGGCGACGCCACGGTCGGCGAGCAGGTGCCTGCGCACGGAACGCACGAACCCGGCCTCACCGTGCACGAACGCGTGCACCCGCCCGTCCGGGAACTTCGCCGCAGCGACGGCCTCGACGAGCTGATCGGGGTTGGCAGCATCGCGGTGCAGCCACCGCACGTCGAGGTCGCCGGCACACGTCAGCGGCAGCTCGTCGCCGGGGCCGCCGACCTCGAGCACGGCCAGTGCCGGGGTGCCGGCGGGGAGCCGCTCCAGTGCCGCGCAGATCGCGGGCAGCGCGGCTTCGTCGCCGACCAGGAGGTGCCAGTCGGCGCCCGGATCGGGCTCGTACGCCCCGCCGGGGCCGTTCAGCCGCAGCACGTCGCCCGGACGCGCTGCGGCAGCCCACGGGCCGGCCAGGCCCTCGTCGCCGTGGTGCACGAAGTCGATGGTCAGCTCGCCGGCGACCGGATCGAACGCGCGCACCGTGTAGGTGCGTACGGCCGGCCACTGCTCGCGTGGCAACGCGCGGGCCGTCTCCATGTCGAACGGCTCGGGGTAGGTCACCCCCGGCCGCGGGAAAATGATCTTGACGTAGCGGTCGGTCTGCGGGGTGTCCGGGAAGTCTGCGATGTTTCCGCCGCCCGCGACCACCCTGATCATGTGCGGCGTGAGCCGCTCCGTCCGCCGAACCTCGAGAGTGGTCGTCCTCCGTGGCACGCCGTACCTCCTCTTCGTTCGAGTAAGGTCAGGCTAACCCGCGAAGAACCCGTGAGCGCTCAAGTGTGACCGAACAGGTCAGTTCTCCGCGTGGAACGCTTCGACGAGCCGAGCCGGGATACGTCCGCGATCCGAGATCTGCTCGCCGCGTTTGCGTGCCCACTCCCGGATTGCCTGGTTCTGCTCACGATCGATGATGGGCTTGCGCGCAGCCGGCGCAGAGCCTGCACGACGACGGCCGCCCGAACGACGGGCAGAGGCGACGAATTCGGAGAGCGCGTCACGCAGCTTGCCTGCGTTGCCGGCAGAAAGGTCGATCTCGTACGACCTGCCATCGATCCCGAACGCGACGGTCTCGTCGGCCGGGTCGCCATCGATGTCGTCGATCAGCCGGACCTCGCGGATCTCCGCCACGTCAGCCTCCATACTTCAGCTCGAATCGCGACCACGGGTTCGGGTCGCCCGTAGACCCACGATAGAGCTATTCAGCCGATAATGTCGAGGCGACCCACCCTGGCCGGTGAACGGTTACTCGGAACGCACGAGCGGGTAGAGAATCGTTTCCCTGATCCCGACGCCGGTGAGGGTCATCAGGAGCCGGTCCACGCCCATTCCCATCCCTCCGGTCGGCGGCATTCCGTACTCCAACGCGCGGAGGAAGTCCTCGTCGAGCTGCATCGCCTCGGGGTCGCCGGCGGCGGCCCGCAACGATTGCGCATGAAGTCGTTCGCGCTGGTCAACGGGGTCGACGAGCTCGGAGTACGCGGTAGCAAGCTCGCCGCCGAAGATGAACAGGTCCCATGCCTCGGCCAGCCGTGGATCGTCACGGTGCCGCCTCGTCAATGGCCGCACCCCGATCGGGTAGTCACGGACGAAGGTAGGCTCGACCAGTGTGTGCTCGACGAGCTTCTCGAACAGCTCGAGCGCGATGTCGTCGACTCCCCACTCCGGCTTGAGGTCCACATCACGATCCGCGGCGAGTGCGCGCAGGTCGACGACGGACGTGTCCGGGCCGAGATCCTTACCCACAACGTCCGACAGCGCCCCGAAGAACGTGACCGAACGCCACTCGCCACCGAGGTCGTGAACTGATCCGTCGGCATGCGTGACCTGCGTCGAACCGAACACGGCGCGGGCACTCTCCTGCACGAGCCCACGGGTCAGCTCGGCCATCGTGTCGTAGCTTCCGTACGCCTCGTATGCCTCGAGCATCGTGAACTCGGGCGAGTGCGAGGAGTCGATGCCCTCGTTACGGAACACCCGATTGATCTCGAAGACGCGCTCGATCCCGCCTACCACGGCCCGCTTAAGGAAAAGTTCGAGTGCGATCCGTAGGTAAAGATCCTGACCGAGCGCGTTGGCGTGGGTTACGAACGGTCGCGCTGTCGCTCCACCGTGTAGCAACTGCAGGATCGGCGTCTCGATCTCGACATACGCCTGCCGTTCCAGTACCGCACGCAGGGTGCGCACCACGATGGCGCGGGTGCGCACCATGTCGCGGGCCTGCGGCCGGACGATCAGATCGACGTAGCGCTGCCGGGTGCGGGTCTCCTCCGACAGCTCGTGGTGCTCGTTGGGCAACGGGCGCAACGCCTTCGCCGCCATCGTCCATCCGTCGGCCATCACGGACAGCTCGCCCCGCCGCGACGTGATCACCTCGCCGTGCACCGCGACGAAGTCGCCGATGTCGACGTTCGCCTTCCAGCGCGCCAGCTCGTCGGCACCGACCACGGCCAGGCTCAGCATGGCCTGCAGTTCGGTGCCGTCGCCCTCGCGCAGCGTGGCGAAGCAGAGCTTGCCGGTGTTGCGCACGAAGATCACCCGTCCGGCGACGTCCACGATCGCACCGGTGGCCGTGTCGGGCTCCAGATCGGGGTAGGCGGCGCGGATCTCGCGCAGGCTGTGCGTGCGGGCGACCTGGACCGGGTAGGGCTCGACTCCCGACTCCAGCATGGCCGCGCGCTTCTCCCGCCGGATCCGCATCTGCTCGGGCAGTTCGGACTCGGTCGGTTCAGGCGCGTTGCTGTCCACGGTCGAAGGGTAGTAATGCCGCCCCCGGCTCGTCGCATGGGTATTACCGTCGAAGACATGGAAGATCGTGAGGCGCGCCGGCTGTCGTTCGGAGCCGCGGCCGCGGCGTACGCGACCTACCGGCCCGGTTATCCGGCATCAGCGATCGACTGGGCGCTCGACGGCGCCCCCGGCCCGCACGTGCTGGATCTCGCTGCCGGCACCGGCAAGCTCACCGCGTCCCTGATCGCGCGGCCGCACCTGCATGTCACAGCCGTCGAGCCGGATCCTGAGATGCTCGGCGAGCTGCGCCGGCTGCTACCCGAGGTCGACGCCCGGCCGGGAACCGCCGAGGAGATCCCGCTGCCGGACGGCTCGGTCGACGCGATCGTCATCGGGCAGGCGTGGCACTGGATGGACCCGGATCGCGCACTGCCGGAGCTGGCCAGGGTGCTGCGGCCGGGCGGGATGCTCGCCGCGCTGTGGAACCGCGACGACGAGACCGTCGAGTGGGTGGCCGGCGCCAACGCTGCGATCGGCCTCACGACCAACCCCGGCGGCCGGGGCCGGAGAGCGTTCCCCGAGTACCCGGCGTTCAGCCCCACCGAGGTGCAGACCTTCCGCCACGCCGTGCCGCAGACCATCGACAGCATGATCGCGAACATCGCCACCCACTCCTGGGCGTTGACGGCCGAGCCGACCGAGCGTGACGCAGCGCTGGGTCGCATGCGGGACTACCTCAGCACCCGCCCGGAGACCGCCGGCGGCTCGTTCGACGAGCCGCTGCGCACCGACGTGCTGCGCGCTCAGAGATTGCGCAGGTAGGTCAGCCGCAGCCCGGCCAGCGTGAGGTCCGGCACGTACTCCGTGATCGTCTCGGAGATGCCGGCCATCACCGGCGCGAGCCCGCCGGTGCCGATCACCGTGACCGGCCCGGCCTTGCGCCCCAGCTCGGCGACGATCCGGCGCACCAGCCCGTCCACCTGCCCGGCGAACCCGTAGAGCACGCCGGACTGCAGGCACTCCACGGTGTTCTTGCCGATCACCGTGCGCGGCGCCACCAGCTCGACGGTCCGCAGCGCGGCCGCGCGGGACGCCAGCGCGTCCATCGAGATCTCGATGCCGGGCGCGAGCGCGCCACCGAGGAACTCACCCTTCGCCGAGACCACGTCGATGTTCGTGGACGTGCCGAAATCGACGACCACGCACGTCGTGTCGAAGATCGCATGGGCGGCGAGGGTGTTCATCACGCGATCTGCGCCGACCTCGCGCGGGTTGTCCACCAGCAGCGGCACCCCCGTGCGCACCCCGGGCCCGACGATCACGTGCGGACCGTCGCGGCGATCGAGCATGATCCGCAGCTCGCGTAGGAGGCTCGGCACAGTCGAGAGGGCCGCGATCCCGTCGACGTCCGGCGCGTACTTGCCCAGCAGCCCGTCGAACGCGACCTCCAGCTCGTCGGAGGTCATGCGCGGGTCGGTGCGCATCCGCCAGTCACGCACCACCGGCGGACGGTTGCCCTCCGCGGTCCCGTCGTAGACGCCGAGCGCGATCTGGGTGTTGCCGATGTCGACGCAGAGCAGCACCGGCGGCTACACCAGCGCGCCGGACCGCAGCCCGGAGCCTTCGGGGGCGTGCGCGGGATCGCTGCCCAGCTCGACGATCCGGTTGGCCGCGTCCACGAACACCACCCGTGGTGAGTAGCTCTCCAGCTCCTTCTCGTCGAACTGACCATAAGCGATGAGGATCACCAGGTCACCGGGGTGCACGAGGTGTGCGGCGGCACCGTTGATGCCGATCACGCCGCTGCCGCGCGGGCCCTCGATCACGTAGGTCTCCAGGCGCGCGCCGTTGGTGATGTCGACGATCACGACCTGCTCGCCCACCAGCAGCCCGGCCGCGTCCATCAGGTCGCGGTCGACGGTCACCGAGCCGACGTAGTGCAGGTCGGCCTGGGTCACCGTGGCGCGGTGGATCTTCGAGGTCATCATCGTGCGCAGCATGGCGTCTCCCTCACAGAACCACGGCGATGTTGTCGATCAGACGGGTCGTGCCCAACCGGGCGGCCACGAGCAGCCGCGCGTCCGTGCCGAGCCGCGGCGGGCCCAGCTCGGTGTCGGTGAGCTCCAGGTAGTCGACGTCGAACGCCGGCTCCTGGTCGAGCACGGCGCGGGCCGCCGCGAGCACGGCATCCGGACCGTTCGCCGACACCCCGGCGCCGGCCCGCAGGGCCTGCTGCAGCACGGGTGCCCGTTCCCGGTCTTGGGGCGACAGGTAGACGTTGCGGGACGAGAGCGCCAGCCCGTCGGACTCGCGGACGGTGGGCACGCCGACGACGTGCAGCGGGAAGTCCAGGTCGCGCGCCATCTTCCTGACCAGCACGAGCTGCTGATAGTCCTTCTCGCCGAAGAACGCGACGTCCGGGCCGACGATGTGGAACAGCTTCGCGACGACGGTCAGCACACCGGCGAAGTGGCCTTCGCGGACCGCACCCTCCAGTCGGGAACCGACGGAGCCGGCATGCACGGTCGTCTCCGCGCCCTCGGGATACATGTCCTGCACCTCGGGGACGAAGACCAGCTCCACGCCCTCCTCACGGCAAGCCTGAAGATCGGCCTCCAGTGGGCGGGGATACCTGGCCAGGTCCTCGTTCGGGCCGAACTGCAGCGGGTTCACGAAGATCGACACGACCGGGACGACGGCGCCGGCGGCACGGCGAGCGTGCCGGATCAGCTCCCGGTGGCCCTCGTGCAGCGCGCCCATGGTCGGCACGAACACGACCTTGCGGCCCGCGCCGCGCAGCGCACGGGTGATCTTGTTGAGCTCCGTGGGCGAGCGGTGCACCGTCAGCTCGCCCGTCGTGTAGCCACGCCGCGTTGTGGTCATGAGCCCTCCTCCAGGATGCTGCGCACGTCCTTCGCGGTGTGGTCGGGCAGCAGGCCGCCCGCCTCGGCCCTGTGCACGGTGCGGGCCGCGAGCGCCCGGTAGGTCTTCGCGAGATCCGGATCGGTGTCGGTGAGCACCCGCAGGTGCGTCCGCACGGTGTCGACGTCGCCACGGGCGACCGGGCCGGTCAGGGCGCGGTCGCCGTGGCGGAGCGCGTTGTCCAGCGCTGCCGACAGCAGGGGTGCCACCAGCCGCTCCGCAGGCGTCACGCCGGCCCGTTCGAGCAGGTCGACACAGTCGCGCACCAGCGTGACCAGGTGATTGGCGCCGTGCGCCAGAGCAGCGTGATAGAGCGGCCGCACGGCCTCCGGGATCCGCACCGGCTCCGCACCCAGCTCCACCGCGAGCGCCTCACCGACGCTCCACGCCGCCTCGTCGCCCAACGCCGCCGTGACACCCACACAGCACCCCGCCAGGCGCGCCACGTCCTCGGTGCGGCCCGTGAACGTCATCGCCGGATGCAGCGCCAGCGGCAGCACCCCGCGCTCCGTCGCCGGCGCCAACGGGGCCACGCCCGTCGCGCCGGAGGTGTGCACCACGATCTGCCCCGGGCGGAAGCAGCCGGCCGCCGCCAGGCCCGTCACCAGGCCGGGAAGCACGTCGTCCGGTACCGCGAGCAGCACCAGATCGGCAGCGGTCGCGACCTCGTCGGGTGGGAGGAGGGGAACTCCGGGCAGCAGCAGCTCGGCGCGCCGCACCGACTCGCGCGACACCCCCGACGCCCCGGTCACGTGGTGCCCGGCAGCCGCCCAGGCTGCACCGAGGACCGCCCCGACCCGACCGGCGGACACGACACCCACCTCGAGACGAGCAGGTCGGGCTGCAGCCATGCGCGTACTCCTTCGTTCCAGTCCCGTTGATCGGGTACCGGACGATGCCGCACCTTCGTCGGTACGGCGAGCACAGGCTAGACGCGCGTGTCGCGCCACGGCGACGCCGCGTGACCGGCTTCACCCAGGTCCGTGACGATCGTCCGGCGTCCCGACCGGGCAAACTCGCCGTCCCTAGATGGGCAACTCGCCGTCCTGATCTGGGCGACTCGCGTCCCGAAATCCACATCTCGCCGTCATGGAATCCGCAACTCGCCGTCGCCAGATCCACAACTCGCCGGCCCGGGACGGGCAACTCACCGCCCCAAAAAGGGCAACCCGCCGTCCCGGGGCGGGCAACTCACGCGGCGGTATGCACCGACCCCGGCGAGTTGTGGATTTCGTGACGGCGAGTCGTGGAATCCGTGACGGCGAGATGTGGATTCCATGACGCGAGTTGCCCGGTCCGGGACGGCGAGTTGGCCGGATCGGGACGGGGTCAGCCGTGCGGCCAGCTCTGCGGGGGGAGGTTGGGGGGTAGCGGGCCGTAGTGCTGGCGGTGGCCGGGGGCGGGGCCGGGTGGGGGCGGGGTCCACTGCTGGTGGCGGCCGC
>Ga0307513_10002724_pt1 | contig 24315 bp, 32 predicted proteins | sample 15_EM_MG_FD_202174 | JGI IMG/M metagenome (GOLD analysis project Ga0307513, IMG submission 202174) | Populus trichocarpa ectomycorrhiza microbial communities from riparian zone in the Pacific Northwest, United States - 15_EM | ecosystem: Host-associated > Plants > Roots > Unclassified | place...
CAGCCGCTTCGAAGCGTATGCTTGTCGTTTCCGTGGACCGTATACGCCCCCTGCTATACTCGTGTCGAAGTACTTGTCTAACACTCCTTGTCGTCCGACATTAGGATTCTGTGGGCGCTTGAGGATTTGCTTCGCTTCCAAATCAAGAAATTGGTGCCCACCGTTTTTCGTTGACCCATCTTCTTAATTATTGGAAGTAATAGTTCGTCAGTCTTAGTTTGTGACCAGCTCAACTCTTCATACAAAAACCTTAATGGAGCATATGAGTCGGGTAGGTGTTGTTAAGTTGAACTTACGAGCGGAGGCCATCCAGGTCGGGCAGGCCCCATTTGAAGGGCTCGTCTGATTCATCGACTACAGGATGATAGTAAGCATCTCGCTGTGGCCGCACTCAGTGTCTACATCAACAAAAGGTTGTGCGGCCACGTACTACAACCGGGTTTGGCCAGTCGCTAGTAAGGTGCAACGTCTTGAAGCGCTTTTTCTAAAGGCGGTGAATAGGGTGATTGTATCCGGTCGTCTTGGTACTTACGAAGCGCCTTCTGAAGCTTGTGGGGACATCCTCCGGCCTGTCCTTCCCACTTTGAACTCGGATCCACCAGTCCTTGAATCGATGTAAACCCTCGTCGCCAGGAAACTCCTTCAATAACTCCATGGCCACCACCGGGCCGACACCAGGGACCCCTTCGACATAGTCACTTCCAAGTAAATATGCCAGTCGAATGAGCTTGTCTCGGTCGAGCGATAGTTCTCTCTGTAGGTCATTGGCGAGGAAGCACTCGACGGTCTTAGACTGGTTGAACATGTTCTTGAACACCCTCAGGCCACCAAAGAGGAATACGTCGGAGTCATCTGTGATTACCCCTTCGCAAAGCCCCAGTTCGACTAAAGCAGCACATTGAGCCTCAGCTTCCATCGGCGCGGTAATGTATGGTATCCCAAACAGTCGCAGAAGCAGCTGGAGGCATTTGACACAGGCTAAGCTTATTTCCTTGAGTGTGCACAGCGTTCACGCACCATGATTTGCGCCACCGTCTGCTGGTTCATCTCCTCTGAATCTCTCTGGGCATTCTTCTTTTTCTGGTTCAACTGCATTATCTCCGCGTCAATCTCTTCCCGAACGGTGTCGAGGTCTTTCCCTTTAACCTGTGAGAGGAACTCGGCGAATTCCCCTTCTTCGGCCTCCACATCCATTTCTTGAGCGGCGTCCCAGTCAAGCTTGTCCTTTCTCGACGTTGGAATGGGAGGGCGTGCGGATGGAGATGGGGACCTTGACCAATCGGAAATCAACTGCTCGTCGTCGTCCTCTTCCCTACCACTTGCTGCCTCAACGCCTGCTTCAAGAGTCTCGCTTTGTGTATCGCCCTCCGTGTCTTGCTTGGTGTCCAAGTGCTCCTGCTTCAAGTCCAGTGGCGGGACGAAATCGAGATCCACAGCCTCGGCGTCCTGACTATCACCTAAGGACACTTCCTCCATGTCGTCTTCGTCGTCTTCGTGGGATATCTGGGACACTTCGGATTTCGGCCGTTTAATTCCTGCCGAAACTGACCTCTCAATCTGTTCATGCTGTGAGATAAAGATTGACACAATTTAGCGCAGAAAACGAGATCGAATTCAATGTACGCACCAATGTAGAGACATTACGGGAGAAAGAAGGGGCTATTGAAACTGTCGGGTGTGCCAGGTTCGCTTGGCCAGTGACCTTCGTGGCGTCTGATTGACTTGCCGGGGAACCCAATGGGAGAATGGACGCATTCAACTCGAATCTGGACTCTTCAGGCACATGAAACGGTTCCAGTTGAGGAAGATCGAGTTGAGAGTCTCTTTCCAGGGCAACCGGTGACGAAGATCCCTTGGCATAAGTGTTACGTATACTGTCATAGTCGACGTTTGAAACAAGGCGTTCGCCATTTTGAACCTGCTCTGATGAAGTTGTCACCGCCACGCGTGGTTTTCCTACAGGTGGGGATCTTAGTTTAGAAGGACCAGCACCTTGAGATTGAAAATGGACATCGGGCGCTCTAGAGGCATCCAGAGCCCGTTGGAGCATCTGTTCTTCATCTCGCCGTTGTTGATCGATTGAAGCTTTAAGAGCCAAACTGAGGGGAATATCGTCGTCTAGGTGATCGCTATCGATTTCGTAAAGCCCATTGAAGAGTGGTTCTAATGGCTCTGCCTCCTTCTTTGGAACCTCAGGAAGTGGAGGTAGTTCGACTTGACGATTGCCAATGGTCGAGAGAGCCATGGACCGCTGAAACGCCCGCATATCGGGCAGAGTTTCACCCCTACATGTCGTTAAATGTCATCCTTAAATAACGGTTCCCACGTACACTGGCTGGATGGGTACCTCCTCCGCTGAGAGAACCTCCTCCATGTCGTCGTCATCGTCGCTATCAGGCTCTACTTGTATTGGTTTCTCCTTCGTCCCTTGATCCTTGAAGGCGAGGGTCCACCCGCCAGCAGGACCATCGTTTTTTACTAAGACATACTCCTTGCTTCGCTCCGCGACTATCCGCACATGGTGGTCGACAACGGTCTTGCCCATATTGTCCACGGTGTTCAGGAGCTGCTGCGTTAGATGATTCCTGTTGTACAAACCACGAATCTGAGCCTTTGAAAAACCCATCGGCGTCTTGGACGTGCTGAGCATCTGTTGAAGCCTCGCATACGACGTCTGTCGAGACTTCAGACGAAGGTCGCCAATGATCTCATATTGCAGTTCCGTTGGGAGCTCCCGAAATGCAGGAGAATTCTCGTCGAAATCTTCTGGGCGCATGGTTTCGATGAACTGGCGCAGTTCCTCTTCTGTAGCAAGCCTTGGATCTGGCCCTTTGGTTACACCGTCGTCATCGACCGTGCTTGTTGCGGCTGCGATTACTGCGTCCATGTCCACATCTGGAAGCTTGTAGGGATCGTGATCCGCCCACTTGCTCCTCTTTTTGCTCGAACTCGGGGGTGTTTCGGGTTCCTTGCCTTTGGCCTTGTCGAGTTCGTGCGGTGTCAGGGGCGCGCGATCAAGGTCCTCATAATAGACGGTATTTTCGTCGAGCATTCCACCAGAACGTTTAGTTTCATGCAGTTTTGTGGCACTGGAGGAGTGTCGGTCTCGGTTATGTAAACCCAAACCCTGAGAAAAAGAAAGCGGGGCTCTCACCCCTGACCTTGAGCGTGGTTCAGGGCTTCGCGGCGTAAATGTGCTGCCAGCAGTCGCTCCGCGACTCTCGCATGGCTCTGAGCGGCACCAGTCTTGCGACGTTTGCGTTCGGCCTGCAAGTCCGCCGGGGGAGTAGTAAATAAGGATGTGGCAGGGTGGACTAGGTATTGGAGCGTACAATTGTGGACCGCTTAAGAGCAGGGGCACCACCGTCAAAAACAAAAACCGGCTTGACTCCATAGAAGAGAAGCTTGCAGATCCGCCTTAGAAAGCCGAGGACGTGTGCATTGTGGAGCCCGCGACCCTCTTTATCGCGCATGGTGGCTTGAAATTGATAGAGCCAGATACTCGAATCGATTGCGAGGGGCTTGCCTTCCATAGTATCGAGACTGGCGCCCCGGAAAAGAAAGCTTGTCTCAGTACGGTGGCAATGCGCGCACACTCGGACGATCGGGGGTGGCTTTAGCCGACTTTACACGTACAGAACGGGTCTTCCGACGGGGCCAAGGAGTGTCCAAAGCCCCTTTACTCCCATTGAAAGTACAACGGAAAGGGCGGAGAAGAAGAGGCAGCCAGGGTTAGTGTGTTTGCGAGCGCCAACAACAAAAACCGAGTAATTAGCTGCGTGATGGTTTGTTGTTCGCTGCTTACCTCCCTTTCCCTTCCTTGTCCTCTCCAGAGTGCGTCCCCGTCGCTCCCTTCGTCGCCGTAAGGGCCGTCGCGATCGCCCAATTTGTCGAGCGCGTCGCCTATGTCGTCCACGCCCGCCACGCCTCTCAGTCCAGCGGCCGGGTCCTTCGTTGGCACCAATTCCGCGTCGCACGCACTCCCAAAGATTTCGCACAAGCCCCAACGTTTCCGCCTCGTCAACGGAAGCAAGCTGGCCCCGTTTCCCCAGTCCGACGTACCCTATCCTCTGTCTTACGACAAGGATATACTAGACTGGTGTGCCTCGTCCTCCGTCTTGTGCCGTTGCCCCAAAACGCCCATGTGCTGATATATTCTCCAGTGAGGCCCTCGACCACCTATTCTTCAAGCAACTCTACCGTGGCATCTCCCTGCATGACTGGGGAGACAAGCAGCCTAGCGCTGTCCTGGATGTAGGCTGCGGCATCGGCTCTTGGATTCTTGATGCCGCAAGAGTGTGGTCCGTAAGCCCCAGTTCAGCGTACCTCACTAAAACGGCATAACAGCGTCATTCTTATGCCTTACAGAGCACGAACCTGCTTGTTGGCTTCGACGTCGTCCAAATCCAACCCGACCTCGCCCTGATCCAGGACGAAGCACTACGGCTCGCTGAACGTGTCCGATGGGTGCATGGCAACTTGTATGTACCCCCACATCTGGTCCATAAGTCTGCTCACTTCATCCACGCAGTTTACAAAGCCTGCCGTTCGCAAATGAGCAATTTGACTACATCCACATCACACGCATCGCCTTTGCTCTCCCAGAGAACCGTGTGCGTCTTTGTTTTGACCAACTTGTCGCACTGTGGAGCCTTTGAACTCACATTCGTGTGCAGTGGACTGTCTTCCTGGAGGTGGGCCCTTGGCTCCCAATTGCCTGTGGAACCTCCATTAATCCGCCGATTTAGGAAATTACACGTGTATTGAAGAGAGGGGGGGTTATTGAGGTTGTAGAAGAAGACATTATTTTCCCATATCAGCACCCGACATCCAATATGACCAGCATCAGAGAGGAATGTACCCCATCAAGGCACGAGAGAGAAGGATCTGAAAGCTCTGTCGCCCCCTCCGACAGCGGGGAGTTTTTGTTGTCATCTGCGCGTCGTTCTCCTTCGGCTCTTGGCAGGACTTCCTCGGCTACTAGCAGAATGCGCAGTCGATCCCTTGGTACCACAAGCCGGACGACAGCCAACACATCGTCATTTGATTCCTCCACTGGAACGCGGACATCGGCCGTCGGGTCAAGTCCTAATCTGGCAAGGCACTCTGCCGTACCTCCGATTGAGCACATAGACAAGCGGAAGACCGTGCGGGATCATTTCGCATTGCAACAGGCATTCAACGATATGCTCGACAAGCGGTTTATCAACTCACAACCGACGTCCCAAATTGCCTTCTACTTGTCACTCCACTTTCAAAATGTACGCGCTCATGCACCTCTACATTTTGTAGCGCCGCCTCCGCAACCCACATGCACCCAGACTCTATCGAGCCAGCCGGGGACCACTGTGTCGATACACCACAGGCGCTCAACGTCACCGTTCATGTCCTCCAGGAGCCAGACTCATAGGCGAAACCCTTCATCCCAGCTCGGCTTACCCAGGATGGAACTGGTGCGAGTCGGGAGTGCACCGAGCGATGTAGACCATTCTGCAGAAATACTCATCACAGAGAATACAGGGATCCATCTTTGGAGGTGCCTTCAATACGTGCTAGGCTGTCAGGAAATGATTTGGGAGAGCTATCATAAACTGTTTCCTACTTCCTCGAGGGATCAGTTTGATCACTTGATGCGTGATTTTCGACAGTGAGCTTATTCCTTTTGGTTAGTCGTGAAGGGGTACTTACTCGGCTCCTTTTCAGCGATATGCTCGGTCGAACCGAGACCCAAACTGATTTATTCGGACGATTGAGAAACTATTTTAATTCGAAGGGACCTTCGGATGAGGCATTACCGGCCTCACTACATGCTGGTTATGCACCTCTGCTGGAAGACTCCCCCAGCTTACGGCCCGAACCTGAGAAACTAGAGGAAGAGCAATGGCAGCAAAGGATGCAAAGACCCCCTTTGGTCTGCCGCACGATTTGTGCTTTTCTTTGCACGAAAGCTTAATATTAACTCTTCCTTGTTTCGCCATCTTGCTTGTTTATCTACCCATACCAGCTCACGTAGTCTTGTTCTTGCTCTAAAGCCTCTTGTGTGATCTCGTTCCCATGTCTTGATTCCGTCACCTCTTTGCGCTCGGCACTTCGTTTTCCCTTGCTTTATTCATTAGGTTTCGTATGTAACACCCCACACCCTGGTGCTGGAAAGCAAAACTAGAACCTACTTGTAGTTGGGTCGATTATTTGACACGTCACTTGGCCCTGATCCACTTTTGGGATTTTAGCGCGCAATGGCGCCCTTTTCTTCGCAACTATTGATAGAAGGACTCAAGGAGCGTGTGGAGGCTGTGACTGCTCAAAGAAAGCCTGCTCAAGCTCTCTGCGGCTTCGATTACTGACGCCTATTCAGGCGATCGCTTGTACTTGGGCACCAGTGCCGGTAACCTCCTTGTATATAGTTTGGAAAGGCCTCAAGGTAGTTGTTTGCACGACTTAATTACGTAGTCTCACAATAGCACACTAGGTGCCGACCGAATTACGGCTACGCTGGTCGACACGAAGAAGAATCTCACGAGAAAAGGTATCGAGCAGCTAGGATACTTGAAGGACATCAACTCACTGGTCTCGCTATCGGGTTTGCGCTTTGTTTCTTCTTCGCAACTCTACACTAATTTATGAGCAGATAACATTGTCAGCTTGCATGCCCTCCCTAACTTGACGCCAACTACTATACTGCAACAGACAAGAGGTGCTCTGTGTTTCACTATTGAGACCTGGGTCTTATACAGCCTTCCCGATGGCACCCTCAGTCCTAACAAGGATACTCACGGCGTGCCAACTGTCTTGACATTTTTGGCCGTAGGATGTAAACGAAGAATAATGGTCTTCTCATGGAAGGATGGTGAAGCTCAAGATTCAAAGGTGCTCCTCCCACTGTTCGTTTGTCATTGACTGATCTTATTTCGAAGGATATCGCACTCCCTCATTCGCCTCGTGCAATTGCTGTTCTGAACTACAACATGGCAGTCATGGCATACTCTCAGACCGCGCAAATAGAATACTTCCTTCTCGACCTCACGACTTCTGGGACTACTGATATCGACCTTCCGTCCACTGTTCATCATACTCCTTCCACCGGGCTCTCTGGTGCTGTGGGAATGGGAATGAATGCATTCAGTGGTCTGGGAGGCTATATGGGCACTCTTGGACTCGGGACTAAGACAAAGCCGACCATAATCAAAACGGCACCGGGAGAGTTTATGATACCAAAGGACGGTGAGTACATTAAAATCGGTCTATCAAATATCTCTGACAAGTTCCTGTGAAGACACTGGCATTTTCCTCGGTATGGACGGGAAACCAACAAGACACCTCGGTATTGACTGGCCGGGTACACCAGAAGAAACTGGTCAGTAAATTCCATTGAACCGGAGTTTCGATCTCTGACGACAATACAGTTTTCGTCAAACCCTACCTCTTTGCGACATTCCCCCCAAACACAGTCTCAACAAACAAAGCACAAGGGGCCCAGTCTTCGACAATACCAACATCAGTGCTTCAGATCCGGTCGTCCTTGTCCCTCCTGCCGGTGCAAACTTTATCTTATCCGTTCAATAAGGCTCCCGACCCATCTGCAGCTGCCAATCCTTCGACGCTTCGACTACTCTCGCCAACTCCACCTTCCAAGTCTCCTCTCTTCTTGTTCTCTACCCCTACAGACAAGACGAAGCTCGCCAGCGAGGGGAGTTCGGTATGGATGTTCAGCATGAGACCTTGGGAAGAGCAAATCGACGAATTGGTAGAAACGGGAAGATATGCGGAGGCCTTGAGTCTCTTGGATAGCATAGAAGACCCTTTATTGCAAGACAAGGTATATTTTCATTCGAACCATGGGGGAATCAGTTCATGATATGTTCCTCCAGGCTAAAAGAAAGGTCAAGATTCAGGCTCTACATGCAGTGGCTCTCTTCGCACAAGGCGAATACGACGCCGCCATCAACATCTTCATTAACTTGGATATCAATCCTGCCAAGGTGGTAGCACTCTATCCTGAGGAAATCGCGGGAAGACTTGCCGTCCCCGAATCTGGATGGATTGAACTACATGGTGGCAGCAAACCTCACGGGGATGCAGTGGCAGTCTTGCGTGACGATAGAGAGGTCACTGAGGCTACGGACCAAACTGTTACTGTGGAACAGGGTGCACCAGAGGTGCCATCAGGTGAACATAACAGTACGACGGCTGAGGGTACGTGTCATTGTGTGGGATTAATCGGCGGCTGATCCGCATTCTTCTCAAGCGAAATACAGAGTGTCAGTGGAAACACTTTTGCCTTACCTTTCAGACCTCCGAAGGAAGGTATCCGGCGCGCTAACTGCCTTGCACATCACGTCCTCGGAAGTCGCTCGGGAGAGCCCGCTATCTGAAGCCTCCGTAGATGATGTTTTTGCGCTTCCAAACGCACCCCCATCTTCGCTCACCCCTCAACAACTCTTCCGATACGCCCAGATTGTCGACACGGCCCTCTTCAAGTCTTATCTTGTCGCTCGTCCAGGCTTACTCGGACCTCTCTGCCGACTAGACAACTGGTGTGAGGTGTCTGAAGTCGAGGCCGTTCTGAGAGAGAGGGGTGTATGTCAGGTTTCTTAGTCTCGTGTGAGCATTGTTGATAACTAAGGTGCTTTGCAGAAATTTTCGGAACTCATCTTCTTATACCAAGGTAAAAAGATGCACGTGAAAGCGCTGGGATTACTCAAGGAGTAGGTCCTGATCGTAATTGATGGTTTTGGTTTTAACAGCACTTTCCAGTCTAAGCACGAAGGAAGCCGATGAGGAGGAGAAGCTGGACCCAACAGTTCGCTACCTGCAAAAGCTTGGGTCAGAATATTTACAGATCATATTCGAGACGTCCAAATGGGTCTTTGATGTGAATCCGAATACGGCCTTCCAGGTATGAACCCCTCCTTTCATTCTCCCGAAATGCTCTCATCGGACCTTAGATCTTCACGTCAGAAGAGCACGTCCTTCCACAACACGAGGTCGCCGACTTCCTAGAGGGCATCAGTATCGCTACAGGCGCCAGATATATCGAGTGGCTGATATCCGAAATGAGAGATACCTCGGAGACCTTCCATGATCGACTCGCCGAGCTATATCTTCATAGCTTAGAGGACGAGAGTGAGCCCCAAGGTACTACCTTTCTACCTTCATCAGCTCAAATTGTGGTGAACTGTCGCTGCCGCTAGACTCTCGCAATGCGATGTACTCCAAATTGGTCAACTTCCTCAGTACCTCCACTTATTATCGCCCAGACCGCATATTCGGGCAATTGCCGCGAGAAGGTAAGTGGAACGCTTTCGTATGTACCTTGCTAACCGTACCATAGGCATGCTTGAGGCCCGTGCCATTTTGTTGGGGCGTATGGGCAAGCACCAGGCGGCACTGGAGATATACGTCTATCGACTCAATAACTTTGCGAAAGCCGAGGAGTATGTACCAACTCCTTAGATATCACAGCAAACTTATAGGTCTCTATCAGGCACTGCAAATTGGTCTATCAGGCAGCGCCTGACACCAAGGGGCCGTTCCTCACCCTTTTACGCATTTACCTACGACCCACAACATCCCCAACAACGTCGTCTAGCATGTATTTAAGGCCAGCCTTAGATCTCATCTCGCGGCATAGTCCCCGTCTTGATCCAGTAGAGGCGATGCAATTACTTCCACCCCTGGTCACGGCGGCCGACGTGAAGCCTTTCCTTGTAGAGGCGTTGCGAGGACCACCAAAGCTGAACACCAGGGCGCACAAGGAAATATGGAAGGCGCGAGCTGAACAAATAGGATGGAAGTTGATGACGCTTCAGGAGAAGAGGGTGAAAGTGACCGACAGTAGATTGTACGTGACTTGCTCGACCTTGATGCAAGCTATTCTGACTTGAGGGAAGATGCCCGCAATGCCACAAGAGGCTTGGTGCAAACATCATCGCCGTTCACGCCCCTAGGTATGTGCGTTCATGCGTTGCCACTCTGGACTAGAGTTTGATAACTTCTTTGATCATCAGGGGGGAGGTCACACACTACCACTGTCGAGAAGCATTCTCAATGAGACTCAAAGAGAGGACACTGGTCCCGAAACTTTTATAGGCCTCATCCCTTATTACCTAGCTATTGTCATGTTGTCGTGCTTTATCGTTCAAATCTTTTCAAGAACGTTTGGACCTAGACCCAACACCGTCAAAGGTTGCTGTTTGTGATTGATAGATACCTACCTCCGCGATGTAGGCAGGATCAAGATTAATGGCCACTTCCTCATTCATAGCTAGTACCTCAAACATTGTCGGTGGCTCGCCGACATACGGGCAGAGGTCTTCGGGTAGGTATGCGCCTTCTGATTTGAAAAACTGGTCACGCCGCGAGATTTCCTCTACGATAAAACCGAACGTTGGACATCAATCAAAAATGAACATTTGCTGGCATGGCCTACCTTCACGCATTGCCTGTAGCTGAGCTGTCATTCCTCGAACAATTGCATCCGCAGATTCTCGATACTGCTGCCTGCGGTCCATCTCAAGCACCAACTTTCCATAGGCAGTCCTGTAGTGCGTATACGTTGATTGCAGCTCGAAGATGCCAGTGAGATGGTCGGTAAGGGTGCGATGAAGGGTCCCTACATGGACCTGGAAAATACCTTATTGTAAAATGCAGAGGGAGGAATAGTCAAGACCTCATACCTCGACATTCCTCTGATGCTCAAGCATACCACCCATGGATTGGCCTAATTCTTCCAGAAATGATACTGCAGATCGATGCAATTCAAGCTGACGTTCATATGAGGCTTTCCCTTCTTTGGATTTGACGCTGTCCAGAAGTTAGTGCCGTTGCGGAGTTATGAACGACACCCACCTGATATCCTCTATCAGTCTCAAGCTTTCCTCCATTTCGGCAATGATGGAAGGGAGCTCCGCTGTGTCCCTTATGAATACTATACGGATGGTATGAGCGTTTCAGGTCACAAATGCCTGCGAACATCGACATTACTCTCCATGTCTTCCACCCCAACTACATCGCCGGCCTCGTGTTCATTGAGGGCTGTCTCCATCTGGCCGAAGTGATGTGCGAGGTCTTCCAAATGTTTGGCCATTGTCATCGACTCCTTCTCTTGCTGGTGTAGAAGTTCTGCGGTGTCCAAAGGACTTGAAGACGGTAAGCCATTCTTGATTGCAGATATTCGTGCCAGCAAGGTTTGTGGATGGGCGACCGTCGATTCAAGTAGGTCCTTTACATATATTAAGTGACCCCGCTATGTTCGTTGAGTACTCCACTCACATCAAGTGCATTGCGGTCCTCCTCAATACGATCCAGAGCATCTTCAATCGATCGTTCGTCCACGAAATAGCGAAGGGATCGCCACTTTGCTCGGTCGGTTGCTGCGATGCCTGCCCGGTTCTGTGGTTCTGCGAGTGCAGTATGAGAATCGCTATGGTCAGAGTGTGAATGCTGGCTGCCAAAGAGAGACGAGTCGGGGGCTGTTTCGTATAAAGCCAGAGGAACGAGTTGAGAGCCCAGGGAATCTAGAAGAGCGTCAAGAGAGGCGATCCGTTCCGAGCGTGTGGAGTCCCAAGCCTGAACTACAGAGATTAGGGCCTTTCAGGTGCAATAGTGTTGAGAATAACCTTCGCTTCTTCTTGAAGCTTCGCACGTTGGGTATTCAAGGTCTTGGCGACTGCAGAAACTAGCTACACTCATGAGACAACGCTATGCCTCGAAGTGGGGTACGGACCTTGAGCTGTTCGACAATGCCATCAGATACCCATGTGACTCTGGCATCCAGGGCAAGCAGATCGACTGCATCCTGGGCTGATCCACTGGACAAGGTTTCAGCCCTCAGACATAGTGTCTTGGCGTGATCCAGAGCCTTTCTGGAACGAAGGACTAGTTGAAGAAGACTTTCAGCTGCCTCCGCGCTAGCCATTGCGGTTTCCACGCGCCGAGTGAGGGGGAGATCAAGTTGGACTCTGCCTATGCCTCAATCAGAGGGAAGACGACGGCTGCTGCTCCTAGCAGTTGCAGTTACGAGCTTGTATGCATGCCTTCGGTTCTTTCGCCCGTCTCATTCGCACCTTTCGACGGAGCACCCTTCTCAAAGAACCCGAAAGTACCAACGACGTATTGTCGCCATAGGTGACCTCCATGGCGACCTCCCAAACACCCTAAAGGTCATGAGGATGACGGGTGTCATTAATGCCAACAACGATTGGAACTCCAAAGGAGTCGACTTCCTCGTTCAGACAGGGGACATTGTGGGTGGGTAAACTCTGTGCTCTGCACGAGGTTGTTCTCATGACCCCGTAGATAGGTATGCCTATTGAGTATCCTCCGGAACCTTCTTGACCTGTAAATAGGGGCGACGACACTATCGCAGTATATCGACTTATGGAGAAGTTGAGGTGGCAGGCTGAGGCTGCCGGAGGAATGGTACTCTCTGGCTTCGGTAACCATGAGATCATGAACGCGATTGGTGACTGGAGGTGTGCATGGCGTTGGCACCTGGTGCTTATCACTAACCATACCATGGTAGATACGTCCCTCTCACAGAAATACAAACGTTCGGAGGTGTTCAAGCACGACAAGAGGCCATTTCTACTGGCTGGTTGGGGTCTGCCTGGCGTCAAAACTACACAATCACCCATCGCCTACCTCTTCATCCCAGATTGGGGGCACCAGACCAAGATTTTCATTTAGATAAGGTCAAAGGAGATGATATGCTATCCCATGCCGCTTTGTCGTTCGTGCATGGAGGACTTGCACCGTCGTTTCCCTATTTAACGCCGTATCCCTCGTCAATCAATGCCCTTGGAAGCTCCCTTCTCTACAAACTCCAAAGTCGCATGCCCCAACCACCACCTCATCCTCCCAATCCTTATCCCGGTCTACCTCCGACTGCCACCGTCGCCGAGCAATATCTATATGGTTCGGATGGCCCTCTGTGGTACCGAGGCTGGGCGATGGACCAGGACGAAGCTGGAGTATGTAGCAAAGCGGACGATGTCCTGAAGCGCACCGGAGTCCGACGCTTAATTATGGGGCACACACCGACGCTTACACACATTGTTTCTCGATGTAAGGGCAAAGTTATTATCATCGACACAGGTACGCCCTTATGCCCTTTTTGTTACTGGGTTCTAATCATTCTCGGCTTGTAGGCATCTCTCACGCATATGGTGGAGTCTTGAGCGCTTTATCGATTACTTATACCCTGGACCCAGTTGATGGTCAATCTGATGTCTGGAAAGAGACTGAGGAAGTCGTCGCAGTCTATGAACATTCGCGCACGGTCATTGCCGTCGACAGTCGAGAACTCAAGGGAGACTACGGCATACACGGCTCATAGGTCTGCGGGTGGTACCTGTGCGAATTGTGTAAGAGTATCCTACTTATTCCTTGACCCAAATTCCTGGTCCCTCCTAGTCACCAGAAATAGCTCGTAGGGGGACTGTAAGCTTGGTTGCACTCTTGCCACAAAGCCACCCATACGCCAGTGCAAAAGGACCGCCCGTTTCTTTTCTCTATGCGGGCGGCCTTGTTCCTACAGATGTGAACAGCCAACCTATGTTGAGATCTCCCTTCATCCAGATCGCGCCAATGGCCTTCGCTTCAACCATGCGATGAAAACCTTAGCACTGAATAAGCACGGCTTCAACCCACAAAGTCACATATTGTAATAAAGTAGAAGACATAGAAGGGTGCGTAACTCGGCCTGTAAATCGCAAGTACCTTGGCGGTGGGCAGGGCTGAGGTTATTGTATATTCAACAGTGAAGATCGGCAAGGCTCAAGCCCCAAGCACGCTCAACTTTGGTATCAGTCGAGTGAATTTGGGAGAAAATAACGTCCGAGAAGAAAATATGGTCTTCGTATCGGAGAGACATGAACCACCGAGTGACTGGCCCCACCTGGACGGGAACCTTGATGGTGAGCATTCTCGGAAACACGACTGCGATAAGTATCAACGTTGGGAATATCTTATGAGAGCGTACTTTGCGAGCCACCATGACACGAATACGGAGTCATGGCTCGAATGAAACAAAATGGCTAGATTGATGCCCTATTAGTGCACTCTCTTTATTCGAGAGGCCTCCAGTCGCTATGAGGCACCAACACCAACCGCTCAGCTGGAGCAAGAAACCCGGATAAAGAGGGAGAATGAAGGTGTCGGGGATCAGCTCGTCAACCACTGAACTTGACACTATGGCTTTCCATCTACCCAAACGATTAGAAGATGGCCGTCGTTGGTTGGGCGTGAAAACGCACCGTGATATCCCCGCCCCGATATGACCCACGCTTCTTTTTGTTCTTTTCTTTCCTGAAGCCTGCCCCTCGTGTGACGATTAGATCAGCGGAGGCTTTCGCCCCATAGTCGTTCGTTCCAGCCCCCTAGGTGGAACATGAGCACACAACTTGGATGACGTTTATGAGAACCAGGTAGGTAGTACATACTCTGCTTTCAAATGTATTGACTTTGAGGCGTTCATTTGCAAAAACTACCTTATTGGGCTTGATGCGTTCGAATGGCACATTGGATTTCCTGCCTGGCTTGGTGTCGCCTTTGGTGGAATTGAAGCCTTTTTCCTCATTCGACTTGGCTTCGATGTCTCCTGTTGCCGTTGGAACTGAACCTTCGTTGGTCTTCCGCTTTTTTGTGACTTTCGAATCCGCGAGATCCTCTTTATCTTCCGAATGATGTGACTTTTTACCATTTACAGGTGGTGAGACTGCGGTTGGTGGTTGTAGCAAGGAATTCGCGAAACCCTTCACAGGAAACGCCTTCGTCGAGGGGTGGTGCAATCGAGCTCCGATCCCTGGTCTTGATACAGGCTCTTCGCCTTCGTCTTCGTCTTCGTCTTTGTCTCCGTCTCGATTCTTGTCCTCTTTAGCATCATTGGAAGGGGCTCAAACGAGGCTCCGTCAAGAACAAGCAGGGCGGACCGTCACGAGTCATCACTTACAATCAGAAGACTTTTTATCTTCCTCACCATCATCACTTTTGACTTGATCAGTAATCAGGATATCGATCGATCGTACGACTTACGAGCTCTCGGAAGCGGAGTCATTAGAGGAACTCCTTCCTGAGCTCTCGGACGACGATGACTTGGCTTGTGTCGCAGTAGACTGAGCCCTCATGCTTGCTAACTTTTCTGTCAAAGCCTGGACTTCCGTCTTCAAACTTTTGACATCCTTTTTATTTTGTTGCCATTCTTGGAATACGTTTTCTAAACTGGTGTCTGATGTTTTCTTGATGCCCTCAATGCGGACTTCTTTGGCTGCCTTGCGCACTGCTTTTGCGGCCTTTACATGTGCATTCGCGACTAAAAATGAGTGGACAAGACGATAAATTTCTACAAAGAACAATATGAGACATTTTGCCATGTCGTCGAAGCAAGCGCATACCCGTTAGATCTTCCTGCTCATGGCTGAGACCGTTGGTGGCCATTCTGGAAGCCTAAGCAGTTTCAAGAGGAGAAAGATCAACGAACCTTTGTTGTCACTTGGAGAGCCACACTGCAAAGATGGGAATCAAAGGCACACCTGCACCAACGAAACAGGACGGTTCTCAGCTTAGGATCGGCATAGTACACGCGCGGTGGAACCTCCCAATCATACAGGCCCTGCTGGACGGGGCAATCACCAAACTTCGTGAACTCGGCGTCAAGGAGGAGAACATAGTAGTCCAAACGGTACCTGGGAGCTTCGAGCTCCCCTTCGCTTGCTCGAAGTAGGTACTTCTTTCTTCCCACTCGCGCAAGTCTGATGCCAGTCTCGTTGCCCTAGAATGATTGTCGCTTCCCAAATACAGAACAACACCCTATCGTCCGCAAACGATCTACTTTCGGTTTCGACTTCCAACTTACTCGATCCCACCATCGCCGTCGCACCGTCCCCCAGCAAAAGCACCGGCCCCTTCGATGCTGTCATTGCTATCGGTGTGCTTATTAAAGGCTCTACTATGCACTTTGAGTACATATGCGACTCAGTCACGCATGCCCTTATGAAGGCGCAGATGGACACTGGTGTCCCCATTATTTTTGGGGTCTTGACTGTACTGACAGAGGACCAAGCTCTCGAACGTGCAGGTATCGGCAAGGGAGAGAACAAAGGCCATAACCATGGGGAAGACTGGGGATCGGCAGCAGTTGAGATGGGTGTCAGTGCCAAGCTCTGGAACAAGGGCACTTTCGTTTGAGGGCAGTGGTGCGGAGCGAATATGAATAGGTAGTAGGGTAGCAGTCTAGTAAGGACAAACGATGTATCATACACTTCACAGTCCCATTAGCGTTCGCGAATATCCGAACAGTCGTCTGTGTCCGGATCGGTCCACGGACCAAGGGCAAAGCCAAAGCTTATCATACCCAATAAATATGTGAACCATATGCCTGGAATCTATCAGTTTGGTCGTCCTTTGCATGCATTGGTACGCACTATGTTTTCGATTTGGGTGTTCCAGCACTAACCGTCCAGGAAGGACTAACCCATGAAGATTGCAGAATGTATGCGCGGCAATGCATGGCCAAACGGAGCCTGGTAGGTCGGATCAATAAATGCAATGGACCCTTTTTGCCCAGTTACCGGTCCGTAGAAGCACAAATGCCTCGAACCATCCGAAGAGACTAGTGTACAGCTGTTGGAAAGCTGATTCCCATCAGATTTGGCCTTAAGAAGCTTTCGTCGGCTTACTGGTGCTCAACACAGCTCGCTTAAGGGCAGCTCGCGACTTTCCAAAACGATTATACAAGTCCCACCCGTGGTGTAGGTGCGCTGTGCGGAGGTGAATACGCAAACAAACTATCGCGCAAGCAAAACTTCTTACCAGCCCCAAACCAAAGAGGGCTCAGGAAGATCATGCTCGACCACGAACAGTTTGCCAGCCGCATGACCCCGATGACACAGGACCGGAACACGATTTCCTCGGTGATTGGCGCCTTGTCATATTGTGAGTTGCGAATGAACACCGGGAAGATCGCCGCATACCACGACGAAATTGCGGATGCCAATCCAGTTGCCGAAGACAGGCCTAATGTTTGCTCGATAAGACCAGTTGTGCTGGAATGGTAGCTCCTGCTTTAACATTTGTGCATACAAAGGCCCTAGGAAGAGAAGCGGTGCGAGGAACCAGGTCCCCAGGGGAACATGCGATGGGAACTGAAGGCCAAGGAGCTGTAGAGTTTTGGAGAAAGTTTGGAAGGCCTGACGCAATGTGTTGGATGGAACAGGAGGGTTCGGTAATGGACGCACTGTATCATTCGGGACGCGGAGGATCACCCAGACCGCACCACAACTGGCGAGGGTGCTCAGTGACACGCTTGCAAGACGCGCCCGTATCACAGACGGATCACTTCGCCAGCGCTCGTTCTCTAAGCGCGCGCGTTCTGCGCCTGGACCGACTTCGACAGCGCGCGCGGTGAAAACGAGGCGGCCGGCCTTGAACATGTAGAGCGAGGCGACGTAAGACAAGGCAAAGCTGCCACCTAATCCGACTGCTGTCCACGTCGACACTTGCGAGTATTGCGAAGCCATTTTACGGAGAGCAAGTCTCACACAAAGCGTCCAGCTGCTCGCTGCTCGCTGCTCGTGCTGGGGTTGAACAGCTCACCAGGGTTTACTGGAAGTGTAGGTGATCAAGAAGAGGGCTGGAGGATCCCCGACTCATCGTCTAAGGATGGAGGCTTGCTTGTCAGACGATCGCCGCTGTCACTGCCCGATTGAGGCCGCACCGGTTGAGACGGCCCCTGCACGTCCGGATCGATGACGACGTCATGGGACAGTCAGTCCCCGCTTCTGCTGGTCTGCCCGAGTCTGCCGCCTCCGCCCCGCTGGAAAAGGAGCCTCTACCTCCACAGACGGCTCCCTGGGCGTCTCCCGCTCCCCCCCCCCCTTCTCCAGCCACCCAGGATATGTCGTAGTGCTTATTATTACCAGTAAATGCTTCCTTGGGCTCCTTGGTGCCTCACCATTGACCTACTGTTTAGTGCCTATCATCCAGAACGAGAATCGGGTGGCCAGCATTGCGATATCCACGGCTTCGAGCAAACATACGGTCATTTCTGCTACAATAACTCGAGGACCCTCCCCTCAAACCCCCCGTGGATCTCTTTCCAATCCCAATTCTGCCATCGAGTCGCCTGGCGTCGCCTCCAACGATACGATTCCCCCTAGTGATACCCCAATAGCACAACCCTCTAGCACCACGAAGAGCCTTTCGATCTCTACAATCTTCGCGATCGCTCTTAGTGCGGCCGCTTTTGTAGCCGTAGTACTGTCCTTCACCTGGTTCTGTCGTCGCTCCCCCCCCACTCCGCGATCAGTGAAAAATGCGCGTTATCTTCGCAAGCGTCGCCCTCTCCGGCCAATATCAAATGCATGGTCGGCCATAGAGCCAATCGTAATCCCAGATAATGATGACGAGCTCACCGCAACGCTCCACCCACCTGAAGGTGTCTCAACCCCAGCAGCCAGTGCTCCGCCCCAACGCAGGCTATCTGGTTTTCGCATTCCTCGCAAAGCGCCACCCCGCCTACCTAGCTGGGCATTATCGACTCCGCCAGGAATACCTGAAACACGACCACCAGAACCATTCCTTCCTATTCCAGACCCTGTTCTTGTCCGAGGGATACCTTCCGCCACAGTCAATACCCATCAGCCTCGACCAATTTAATTGGGCGCGGCGACAGTGCACGTCCCACACCTAAACCTTCTCCTCAAGCGTCACAGCCCAGTCCAGGTCAACCACGTCCCAATCTCACTACTCTACGAGCGCCGACCCTATCCTTATCCACCTCTCTTGCCCACTGGAGTGCGGGGACCTTGTCAGTCTTCCCTATGCCTTCGAAAGAGCACCTGTCGCAAGCATCTCGCAATTATCTTGAAGTGTCTCCATTGTTTGAATAACCAGACTACATCTTACGAAGTAACGATATCTTGTCCCATCCCGAGGTCTCAGGGAGCCCATTTACCATGCAAAGAGTCCTCCCATACTCGATTGCATGTCCCGGTCACCGTAGCTTCGATCTCTCAACTGTCCCTCTCTTTGCATGCAACCCCTCTGTTTTAACGATCCACGAAATTGAATACCCCTGAATATCCCCGCCATCATACCATGTCCGTCAGAGCATATCAGCACGGGAGGTTGATAGGTTGTTCCAACGCTCTTAGGATCTAGATGAGTGCCTATCTTTCATTTATTACATCGCAATTGTCCTTTGTAGGTCGTCATATTATATAATGTCCGTAGAAATGCGGTGTACATGAATGTCAATGTCATTCAACAAATGTGGCGGGTAATGTCGCGACACCAATTCTTTCTCCAGCCTTGACCAAAACCTCCATACTAAGCCTCTCGCTTGGCTCATGATTGGCATCCGGCTGAACCACGCCCGGTGGCAGTTTCGCCGTGACCGCAGCGTCCTCCTCGCCTATCCACTCTCCCACGGAAGCCCTGCGCAAGTCGTCATCCCACTGGATGCCTGCCTCTCGAGGGAACACGCAGACGACCGTGGACCCGCCGTACGCGAACCACCCCAAATCATCCCCTTTCCTGACAGTCTCGCCCGGTTTCTTTGACCAGTTTACTGACCCAACTAGCAACGCACCGATGGCAACGAATGCGACTGGCACGACTATAGGCGTCTCGTCTTTGCTGGTCGGAAAGAGGTTGGCGTTGATGATGAGGACGTCTCGTCGGTTCGCAGTGAATACGTTCAAGGCTTCATTCACCACCTGAGGGTTTACAGTAAAGTAATCACCGGGTAACTGGCTGCACATCAGAATGGAATTCGAAGCGAGTATACTTCAAAGACGAACTGTGGTCACGCTTTCAATTGTCCCGTCTACCGGAGAGTGGAAACGATGATAATCCTGAGGACGTCCATAAGTACGCACATGGCTAAAAATGCGGGCAAGACAGACCTGGGGGGCTAATCGGAAGACAGCTAAGGAAGAGAGTGGCGTAAATCGACGAGCTAGTGTTGGGGATCCGAGTAGCAGAGGAATTGTGAACGACTTCCCCTTGATCCTGGGAGCGTGTGAGCAGGGGACCAAGCCAGAATAGCGTACACACCAAAATGTGCGTGCCGCTGTGACGTCACTGAACACTACGAGTCGGCAATCAGCTGAGCTGCAAATAATACTTGGGTCCGTTGGAGACGCGGGTGGTCGAGCGCTGGGTTTGAGTCTACGATAGAAGAACTCGTTGAACGTCCTGCTCAGGGCGAAATCACTTAGTAGGAAGCTACGTAATTTCGGTGCCACATACTTGTAGCCCTTGGGATCTTGGATGAGAAGTTCTTCAAAGCTGATTTCGTACGTCTTCGCAAATGTATTGATACGGTCGACGACCATTGGGCCTTCTTCATCGTAAATTCTTCCTTCTATGGACCTTGGTAAGCTTTTTAAATCGCGTGCTACCCGCGGTTCCCCCTTACGTCGGACGGACTGCTCCTTAAGTAGGTTCCGAACTAGGGACCAACGAAGGAAGCGTATCTATCAGGCAAGTTAGATTTATGCTTCACCCATGTTCGTGATGGGTGGACCTGAACTGGACCGTGGAATAGCAAATGCATGCCAATTCGGGCGTAAATAGGCATATCCTCCCAATCTCTTTTGCCTGTAGAGCGGATGATCACAAAGTTTCCTGAGAATATTCACCACTTTCGTTAACCCCATAGCGCGGACAGGAGCAAACGTACTCACCCCAGTGTCCAATTGCAAACAACTACTATGATTGACAGGGGTCAGACCTACCTAGCAATTCTTAGTACCATAACTGACCTTCTCATACGTCTCCTCGTCGAACAGGTCAGTAAGCCATAATTTCGCGGCCAGGTGATTGTGCTCATCCTCTATAGGAGACCAGAATCGAGGGGTCAGTCGAATTTCTTGGATCACCAAGGGCTCAGGAAATCCAGACCTTCAGGGCGTGATGCAGATTCGACGAACCGCTCAAGCGAGGCCATCATCAACTTGCGCACATTGTAAGCATCCGGACGGATATTCCAGACGAAACTCTTCCAGGCTTTGACAATAGATGACCGTGGTTTTCCTGACCCCGAAGGGGGTATTTGAGGGGAGGAGGGTCGGCCTGACATCCGCAGGGGCAGAGCGTAGGGGAAGAGGTGGAGACTTAGTGTGGGAAAGGAACTCGCCAAAGGAACTCACCAATCAAACCGCGTCTATATCGGTCACGAGTGATGTCAGTGCATGAACACATCATGGTAAGATAAATTATACTTGGAGGCGCAAACCCTTCCGTGTGGTGCACTAGGCCTTATCAGAATCCCGCACGCGCACCACAAGTACTCAAATGGGGAGCGCATTTGTACTCATCACATCTAATCACTAACATATTGACTATTGAACTTGTACGATATAGACGGTCAAATTGCGAGTGGGTTTCAAAGTGAATGAGGCTGTAGCATATGCCCACTTAGGCAATGAACCAATCGAGGCTAGGAAAAGGAAAGGAAAAGATCGAGGAAAAGATGAGGCCTCTGAGAGCCTGTAAAAGAATGCATGTGGTTTACATGCCATTTACCCATTCTCCGACCTTCTCTCGACCGTTTCCCTCATTCCATTCGGCCATGAAATGAACTGAGAAATGGTCGAGAGAAGGTCCAATAGAGAAGATTGAAAACACGTGTCCGGTTAATGACTTGAGGGAAAAGAGAAGGTTGAGAGAATAGGTAAATGGCTTATAAATTATTGTATTCTTTTATGCTAACTGCAGGCATTCAGCCATCACCTTTCCTTGACCCTTTCGTTTCGTTTTCCTTGCCTCCAGTCAATAGATTCATTTGGTCCTCGTGGCAGGTATCCAATTTCATCATTACTCAGCTCATTCTTGATTACCACATGGTAAGTGCAAGACGGTCAGGTCAGCACCATAGATATATCGCTGTCAATTCGCGTCAGGCTCAATGCGCCTCTGGATGATTTCACATGCCAGCTTATCGGTTGAACTAGCACGCTTTCCTGTGCATTTATCTGATGGAGAGATGACTATATAGCAGCCGCATAACTTTATCCTGACCCAGGGCGACGCATTTCAAATAGTGACACAAAATGGGGACCGCCATACTCTCCCGAATTTTCATAGAACGCTCACATAAACTGTTACTGTTTCTAATTTGGTGTTAATTGAATAGCTACACGGAGGTACCTGGAGGTAGACACAGGATATTAGTGTTTACCTAATCCGCTGGATGCGACGTCACCTGGGCGCTTCTCTTCCTTTGGGTCAACTTCGTCCGAGCGACTTCCACTTGCTCCTTCAATCTCTACCTTGTTTCGCCTTCGTTTGGCGTCGATCATGTTTTGCTTGTGTTTGCGGACGACCATCCCAACACCATAGAACAAGGTCATCATGAAACCTACCCAACTAACCCAATACGAGAGTTGCACGTTCTTCGCATCTGCGTAGACACCTTGCAATGGTGCATACAGTGCCCCGCCACCCACTCCCGCCACGATGAAACTACCTCCAACCTTGGTGTGCTTGCCGAGACCCGCAACTAGGGAGCAGCGAGATCAGTTGGTGCAGAATTAAGGGCTGATACTCACTTCCCAACGCATAGATAGTCGGCCAGCAAACCGACTCAAAGAAGAATACGACTTCAGGGATGTCAGCAGAAGATCTCACCCTAACCCAAACTAGTGGCGTACGGAAAATGGATGCAGTCGCAGCGTGGCCCTCTCCATAAATGATACCCAAAGTGAACATGGCACAGCAGAGGCTGTACACAGACAACACGATTGCATCGTCCACAAAGTGAAGGACACCGGCTCCGATAAAACGCTGATAGAGTTTAGAACTAAATCGAAATCAATACTTCAAAGCCATGAGCGACATACCCCTAGAGCAAAGACCATCCTGTAATTGGTCATTTTAGTGAGTATGAACTAGCTGCAGCCCTTGATACCACACTCACTGGCAATAAGAGTAGTATAATGCACCTTGGGAGGAGCTTAACCCAATACTGGGAGTATCGGAAAAGCTGAAAGGGAGTACATGAGCATGAACTGGATCATTCCGAAGTGGCTTCTACTCACAAACTAGGTGCAGGTGATGGGTCGGATAAGTACAGAACGGATCAGACCGGAATTACTCACTGTCCCAGAGAGGTCACCACCCATACATAATACCTGTAATTTGCTCACGTACCTTGACCGCAAAGGTTGCTACGGCCACCTCCAGGTTGCACACCGTCAGGCCCTCCCTTGCCCCCCAGGACCGCAGTTACATACCTGTGCACCGACATAACTAAACTGAGCCCAGAAACCCCACAACGTGTGGTATTGCTTGTGTAGTGGCGCAACTTCATCTTGGTTCTCCAAAGTATCTGGAAGAGTGGACTCATCGATTTCTGGAAGGTGGGCAAACCAGAAGAGCACAATGAGGAGAGTACCGAAACTGACAAAGGGCAAAGGTGTGATTAGAATTCATTTGAAACACGCTTTAAGGGGACTCCTACAGCCCGACGGCCAGCTGCGAAGGACACTCAGAATTCAACCCCAAAACCTGGGACGGTATATTACTCACATAAACCCATTGGACGTTTTTGAGGGAGTACTGGTTCTCTCCCCTGCATAACACGGATGTCAGGACGTCCACATTAACCTCAAGAGTGGGAAGATACTTGAAGAAGTACTCTGACGCAATCAAAGGACCAACTGAGGTCGTATAATCAGTAATCACGGTACCAAGCGCACAATGAGCCTACGCACCAAACGCTCCGATTCCATTCTACGGTGAAAGTCAATCTCAGATCACAAGTAAGAGCAGACAGTAGGGACTCACGAATGCCTGAGAGAATGTCAAGCGCATGGCTCCCTTCTTAGGATCTCCCAGTACAGTGATGTAGGTGTTGGCAGCGACCTCAAGCGTAGAGAGACCCATGCTGATCCAGAATGTGCAGACTACGAACCCGGCGTAGGACTTCTTTACTGCCGCAGGCCAGTAGAAGAGAGCGCCAAGAACATAGAACAAAAGACCCGCGTAAATACCGCGCTATGAGAGGAAATAGGATCAAAGCTGCAGAGTAGACAACGGCAGCCGGCCTACTTTGTACCCAAACCTGCGCATAGCAAATCCCGCCCATGGGGCCCAGAGGAAGTATGCACCTGTAGAGCATAAGTGATGTCTGTGGGTGGTCCCTCAAAAGAGTACTCACCAAAGTATGCAACTTGCATGAACGTTGATTGCGTCTTCGTTATACCAAATACTTGCTATAAAGTAATCTCAGTCCCCACGTTCACCCTGAAACCTATCCAAATTGTCATACCTGGAAATGCCTACGAGCGGGCTCATTCAGCGGCCATTAGA
>Ga0307513_10002725_pt1 | contig 24315 bp, 31 predicted proteins | sample 15_EM_MG_FD_202174 | JGI IMG/M metagenome (GOLD analysis project Ga0307513, IMG submission 202174) | Populus trichocarpa ectomycorrhiza microbial communities from riparian zone in the Pacific Northwest, United States - 15_EM | ecosystem: Host-associated > Plants > Roots > Unclassified | place...
ATTTGAGCTTATGTACACACTCCCGCACATTCTCCGTGCCTCGACGCCTACATTGAGTTCAGCGTCCTCCGCTACGTCCTCCGCTACGTCCTCCGCTACGTCCTCCGCTACATCCTCCGCCAACAGCTCCCCGCGATCTCCCACGCGCTGCTTGCCATTGAATGGACAGCAACTATCGTCCGCGTTGGTATCAAAATCAACAAAAGTGGTAGTCGCAGAGCAGTTCGCGTTGGCGCAAGCCGTAACACGGCGCAGCGATGTGACGAATATCTTGGTTTTCACCTCCATCCTACTCGCGTCCTCCCCGGTGTCGCTCATTCCGTTTGTACCATTGGTCCTCCTTCTGCTGTTACCGGAGCCTCCGGCCTCCGTCGCGTTTGCAGCGTGAATCTGGACCATTCTCTATCTCTCGACTCACTGTTCCGAGCTCGGTTCCAACTGTTTCCATAGTTGCATCTCACTCATTGACTCATACGACCATTGTCTGCTCCTACTGTCATTCCAGCGGCTCGGATTTCATTCGTCATGTACCTACTCGGCCATTCGTTCTAGGGATTTGCCGACTCCCCGCTCTTTCCTCTTTCGATCCTCCTCCCACTGATTTATACCTTCTATTGCATTTACGTCGTCGCTCGTGGATACGCAAGATGATTCTTGCTCTCTCTCGTCGTGGTGGACACAAAACTTTTGTCGCATGTTCAATAGCAAAGAACCAATAGTCTACGGTCAATATTATACTCTCTGCCTACCTCTCTATCTTTTGTGCGCTAGTAAAACCGCCCAACGAACGTTATCATGTTATCGTGTGAAGGATCATGAGTGCTTGGGCAGTTGGGCAGTTAACGCCACACAAAAGTGGGCGGCTTTACACAGAAGTCGTCAGTGGCGTCAAGCTTGAACAAGAGTGAGCTTCTTCTATACAAGACGAACACGCGACATATGGGTCATGCTCATTATTAACTCATATGAACCCAGTCCACGAGTTTCCAGTCTCGCCGACCTGGTTGCGGCCGCGAGAGAGGACCAGCTGGAGGGACAGCCGGATAAACCGGGCGAGCTAGTGAGCTTAGGCTCGGAAAAAAGCGCTCGCGAAATCGCGAAGATGGGTTTGCGGGTTAGGGCGCCCCCTCCGACGCTCCGAGTTCGGGGACTAGGGGACTAAGAGACTCTCTCTGTCAGCTTGCGACACATTGCGACGATGTACGACCTTTCCTGAAAGGGACCGACGCACCCACGCACTTCATGCACTCACTCAAACCCGGCCACATCTTAGGACACCATCACCACGCGCCTTGATGGGATAAATTTAATCGCGAATTTGCCTTGCTCGAAGCAGCATAGTTTGTCATACTCTGCCATACCCTCGTTGGCGATGCTGGCGACGCTGTCTAGCACGTCCAGCCTGTTCAATCCCCCCGGCCATGATCCCACGCCGCCCTCCGGACCCCTCACGGCACCAGCAGTCAGCGCAAGTCAGCGCAAGTCGGCGCAAGTGCCCTGCCTCGACCGTCTCGACTGCCTCCATGTCATCAAGGCACGTTCTCCCCATCGTACGGATCCCGGTCCTACTGCTGCTCGCGCCCCATCCATATCGACACAGCGCCATCGCTCTGCCCATATTATAATTTATTTAAATGAATTTTAGTCTCCACACTACCGCAGTCCTCTGATCGCGCGCTTCAACATACTTTCATCCTTTCTCTATCTCGCACACTGTTCCACTGCACAAGCCTCATTCAAGCTGTCGTTCACCGCTTCGGACGCTTCCACCTCGAGTGTGTAGGCGGATCTGCTATCGTCCACCGTCGAACGATCCCTCCTTCGGATAACCTCGACCACACATCGCACTAGGCCTTATGTGGCAAACCCCTTCTCCTCGTACTGACTCCGACGGCCGAGGTGGGCTGCTCGAGATCGCACGTGCCGAATTCGGGTGCCCGGGTGCCTTGGTGTGACGGTTGATACGTTCGCCGTTGAATTTGCTCCCTGCTCTATGCCAGACAGCCGTTGACTGCATGGATCAGATCATTCTTCCACTATATACGTGAGATCTCGGGGCCCCCTATTTCTACTTAACCTCGATCCCGTTCAGCCTTCGTTCCTTCTCACCCTCCCCCTTCTTGCCCTTTCTGATCGTCCTTATGCCTACCATCCGACTCCCTGGTACGCTGTGCTCCTTTAGGACGAGGTTTGGCTTCCATTAACGACCCATAATGCCCTCAGATTTCCCGGCGGCGATGTTGGACTGGGACCTGCGCGTCCACCCTAACGAACGTGAAATGACCAGGATGTCGAACGAGTGGTTCGCTAGGTTGGACCCTACGCGAGTACCTCGAGTCTGCGCTCACCTTTCTCTATCTATAGCTACAAATTACTCCCCCCCCACCTATACGAGGAATGGGCAACTAGCGAATTCGCCCTTTTGGCTGCAATGTGTTACCCAGATGCATCTGATGACAAGCTACGGTGCGTATTGCAGCCACATGCTTCCATTGACTCACTCCCCATTTCAAACAGCGTTTGCATGGATTATACTTCTATCTTATTCTCCTTCGATGACCTCATGGATGTCCCTGGTGACAATGAAGAGACGATATACATGCATGATGCCCGTGGTGTCGAGAAGGCAGCTCGAGTGCTCATGCATATCTTCAAGAAACCCGATGAATTTAGGCCGGTCGAGAACCTCCCTGTACTCACGACCTTCCACGAGTAAGTTATCAAGTTGCCTCTCCACTAACGCTGACCGTCCCGTGTAGCTTTTGGCTCCGATTTTCTCGCGACGCGACACCCGACCAACAACGGCGCTTCACCGAGACAACCCAAGCTTACGTCCGCGCGGCACAAGAACAAGTGGTAAACCGCCTCGATCAGACGTGCCCGACCATCGAAGGTTACGTCGATCTGAGGCGTCACACCTCGGCTGTTTGGGTGGGTGGTCCACATAATATGAAACCTGAGCTAACCTTGAACTAATTCTCTTAGAGTTGCTTGGTCTTCATAGAGTATGTTTACGGTATAGACGTTCCCGAAGCTGCATATTCTCACCCAGCGGTCATCGCGCTGTCGGAAGCCGGAAATGATATCATTTCCTGGGCAAATGTTTGTCTCCACCTACTATTACTATACTCCATCGGTTGACAAGTCATCCAGGATATTTATTCCTTTAATAATGAACAAGCTCGTGGTGTAAGTCCAGAGGCCCCCGTCCCTAGTCTGTTTAACCGCTCACACCCGTCTTAGGACTGCCATAACCTGGTGGCTGTTGTCGCCACCCAGAAAAATTTGTCAGTGCAGGCCGCCATCGACTTTGTGTACTCGATGGTCATCGAGGCTATCGCACGCTTCTGGCGGGAGAAAAGGAAGGTCCCATCTTTTGGAGAAAAGATTGACCCTATCGTAAGCCAGTACTTGCATGGAGTTGAGGTCTACGTAGTGTAAGTCATTACCTATCACCACCTGCTTGTTCCATTCCTCACGGCACACAGAGGCAATATCGTCTGGCATACCGAATCGCAGCGCTATCTCGGACCCCAGGTACGGGAAATCCGTCGAACTCTGCGAGTTGGAGTCAGACCACCGGAGGAGGGTGTTGTTTCACCCTTTGTATTCCGATATGATGATGCCCCGCAAGAACGTGCTTCCAGCCCAGCACTCACTGCCACAACAACGGACGAAGCACCACCCGTCCCAGGCACCGTTCCGTCTGATCCTCTTGCCGTCACCACCGTCATAAGACAGGCACGACGAGTCGACCTTCTTGGTGTTGGTTGGATGAGCTTCCAGTGGATCATAGAGATTTTCTCATACATACTTTCGGGGCCGATCTACCTCCTTCCATTAATTCCGCTCCTGCTGTTGCTAGTCCTCCCCACGTCAATCACAAACGATGGCTACTGATAATTCACTAGACTCCATCATCGTGCCTTGGCCCCCTCGTGTAGATCTATGTACTACCACTGTTGTTTTCATTTCTTGTTGTGTGTCCGTTATTGTTACTTGAAGAAATGTACTACGAGCACACATGAACCCAACTAATTCCTCACCTCCTTTCGTGGATTGTCGTTGAGTCTTAAGTCCTTTGTTTCGAACATTTGGATTTGGCGCCTTGCAGAGTTCCCCAGAAGAATGAGCAAGGAGCCTCTGTCAATCGAAATACTGCTCCAGAAGCAGAAAGAGCAACGAGAGGCTGCTGCAAAGGTAACTCTCGTCTCCCAATCACCGAATGCCGACGTTCATATTGTTTTATTTAGCCCAAGTTCCTTACTAAGGAAGAACGTGCGAAAATTGCGATTGAGAAGCGGAAACAGGAGATCAAGGAGGACCATGAAAGAGAGGATCGTGCTCGCGCTCACCGTGAGGCAATGACCAAAGAGGTAGAAACGTTTCGCTCCCAGTCGAGGGCCAAAGACCGTGACACCCGTGAACATGACGGAAGACAATCAAGGTGTAAGTTCTTTCGTTTCCTCTGATTCTCTATTAGCCCTGACCACCACCTTAGACGACGACCGTCGTCGTGACGCCCGCGGATTTGACAGTCGCGATCGCACTTCCCGTCCGGGGTACCAGAATGGGATTCCAACTGGTCCTCGGGCTGACCGCGACAAGCCCGCAACATCTCAACGCTCAGGAATGCCTCCGCCTCCGCCTCCGCCCCTAGCTCCAGCAACCACGCAGCAGGAAACGGCCCCAAAGCACGCTCCCACGACTGAACACGTCACTGCCGACTCGAGCATGTCAAGTGCAGAGCTGTCAGCGATTCGCTCGCGGTACCTGGGGGTCGACAAGAAGAAACGTCAAATACGTAAGATGAGCGACCGCAAGTTTGTCTTTGACTGGTCGGAACAGGACGATACATTCAGCTCCGACTCGCCTTCCGCAGTAGGCGGTGCTCGACAGGGGGCTGCCGTCATGTTCGGCCGAGGTCACCTTGCCGGCATGGACCCGGATGCAGCGCATGCAACGCATGCACCTACGGCTTCCGGAGGTAGAGTCGGCAGTGGAGATAGGAAGAAAGGAGCCGTTGATGAACGTCACTGGTCGGAAAAGCCTCTCTCTGAGATGAAAGAGAGAGACTGGCGAATTTTCCGTGAAGACTTCAGCATATCAGCTCGAGGTACATTATTTCCCTCTGATGGCTCTACTAAACTGATTAGAACCCCACAAGGTGGCCAAATTCCGTTCCCTCTTCGGTCTTGGGAGGAGTCATCCATACCAGCTCCTTTACTCGACGTCATTGCGAGTATTGGATACAAAGAACCTTCTCCTATCCAACGCCAAGCGATTCCTATCGGCCTTCAGAATCGCGACCTCATTGGGATTGCGGAAACAGGTGGGCACTGGCGATAATTTCTATTTTGTCTGTCCTGATCTATCATACAGGTTCGGGTAAAACCGCGGCATTCGTCATCCCGATGCTAGTCTATATTTTGGGTCTACCGTTACTCACAGACGCCACTCGCCACCTGGGACCGTACGCGTTGATAATGGCTCCGACTCGTGAACTAGCTCAGCAGATCGAAACCGAAGCGCGAAGGTTTGCAGCACCACTAGGATACCGATGTGTTTCCATTGTCGGTGGAGTACGTACAAACATGTAGCCCCTCGTTCTCCACGCACGTGCTAATGTTACAGCCCACAGCGTGCAGTGGAGGAACAGCAGTTCAACCTTCGGGAGGGTGCAGAAATCATCATCGCAACTCCTGGACGACTGAAGGATGTCATTGATCGACATGTCCTCGTATTGTCACAATGCACATACGTTGTGATGGATGAAGCTGATAGGATGGTACACCTCGGGTTTGAGGCTGACCTAAACTTTATCCTGGACGCCCTGCCTTCCGACGTGCTCAAAGGCGAATCGACCGATACAATGGACGTTGACGGCGTGGATGTCAAGAAAGGCAGGACTCGTGTCACAGCACTCTTCTCCGCCACTATGCCACCTGCGGTTGAAAGGATTGCACGCAAGTATCTGAAGAAACCCGCAACGATTACAATCGGTGAAGCTGGTCGCGCTGTCGACACCGTAGAGCAACGGGCAGAGTTTGTGAATGGAGATGAGAAGAAGAAGTAAGCCCAGACCATGCATCACGTCACCCGCACACCGAAGACCGAAGTTGCTGACTCTCCCTAAGGGCCCGGCTTCTGGACGTGCTCAACAATGGGGGCTTCCTGTCTCCTATCATTGTCTTTGTCAATCAAAAAAAGACCGCAGATATGGTTGCAAGGGACTTACAGCGTGCCGGGGTGCGCCAAATGTTCTCCGCATTGCCACGCCCTTGATATCGCTAACCTACGTTTCGTACAGTGGAGTACGTCTACTTTGCACTCAGGGAAGACCCAAGAGCAGAGAGAAGCCGCGCTTGCCCAACTCCGCAACGGCGAGGCTGACATTCTCGTTGCAACCGATCTGGCGGGTCGTGGTATTGATGTGCCCAATGTTTCTTTGGTCATCAACTTCCAGATGGCGAACACGATTGAAGGTTACGTTCATCGCATCGGTGCGTCGTTGTATCGGTGAAGGAAGCAACGGTTTCTGATCCTCCATAAAGGTCGTACTGGTCGAGCTGGCAAGCAGGGTGTTGCAATTACCTTCCTTACGAATGATGACGATGAAGTGATGTACGACCTCAAGCAAGGTTCGTGCTGCTTCTCTGGGCGTCCGAGTTACACTCAAGTTATTTTTGCAGAAATTGCTAAGAGCCCAATCAGCAAAGTACCACCGGAGCTCGCTAGGCATGAAGCTGCTCAGCAGAAGGTTTCGAAGGAAATGAAGCGAAAGCGGGACGAAGATCAAGGCTGAGCTTCCCTCTATCTGCTTTAGGAACTAGTTGTTTTACAGGAGATCTGTGATTTGATAACATTCGTACATGTCGCAATTGCTGATTGTGTGCTGTGGTCCCAATGTCAGAACCTTTCACTCCCGTTAAAAGAAAGAAAAGACGTGCTAATCAACGGAGTATGGCCCCGCTGTCATGGGTTGACAAATTGGAACGAGATAGTCATGAGTTGGGTGCCAATAGCGCCTGGGTCGACACCTGTATTGGTCAGTCAGCTATTCGATTTACCGAAATATCCGCTTGAATCGAGAAAACGCAGGGAATGTATCGCGGGCACTGTCTTCCAAGGACGCAGAGCAACCTAAGATCCTGTGCCTAGGACTCGGATCGCCTGCTGTATGGCGAAACGCAAGGCTGCAGCTTGCCTTCATTCTTGAGATAGCGCATCGCTTGAACGTTGTACGAGAAGAAAAACCACTTATGTGATATATACTCATGATGTCTAGCCTCGGAATAATCTCACATTCTCGGATCCAGTGTTTTCGGAGGAAGACCAACTCGAATTGAAGAAGCTGGGCGTCCATGTGCTCAGCAACCATGAAGTACGAGTGTATACCTTCAATGACGAATTTACTCACTCCTATCTACTTAGTGGTATGACCATAAGCTTGAGGAACTCACTGTTGTCTTCATGCCCTTTTGCTACGTCGATCTCCATGAAGCAGTCCTAAAAACTAACTGGGAGCCCTGTCATTTGACAAATTATATCATGATTGGGAACCTCCTTGAAGATTTCGTTCTGAAGTGAGTCATATCTCACTTTTATCAGGGGAGCTACGCTCACTTTCACCCAGTAAATCCGAAGCTGAATTGAAAGAGAAGTATCCGTGCATAGCTTCATCAGGTCAGCCCCCATATCGCGAACATGCGGCTCTTGTGTCCAACTGTCACCTCTGTAGTACAGGATTCACGATGGATATGCGACGTTATTCCGCCTTCTCCTGTCGACGACAAGGCTTTTGCATCAATGGCAGTACAGTATTTGGTTGGTACTGTGGAAACCCAACCCATCACGTTCCTTTAGTCTACTTCTCCACCTCTCTTCATGTCTACATTTTTAGCCTCCTCCATGAGCGCAAGAATGACCTGCCATTGCTAATTGCAGTCAGTTCAGTGAAACACCGAAGCCGCAGTGCGTACTTCTGAGATCACACCCTTATCATCCAGCCAGTCGACGATAGCATCAGGCTCGTCTATCGACTTCGGTTGTCCCCCATCACTCGCTTCGATCCATTCGCGCCCATTTCTCAAACGTGCGGGGCTCTTGACCTTGCTCTCAATGATATTCTCAATGGCGCGAAAAAGTGACCACTCCCAGTGTGAATACCGGTGGAATAGTTCGACTCGTCTCGCGCAGTGTTGTCCGAGATTTAAAACGACGTGCGCTTCGTTACACCATTCAGATTCTGAGTTGGAGGAGACCTCATCGAGGGGCTAGCGCAAAGGAAAGGGCTTTAAGCCAAGGTTCTCACTAATTCCATTGCACGTACCTCGTAGCCTTCATCATAACGGTTCCACGAAAGGCGCATTTGCCGGGTGGAGATGGCGGCACCTCTTCTACAAGCGTCGCAGTAATTTTCTGGCTCGATTGTCACAACCTCGCATTCGGGGAACACCTCCAGCTGTCTTTTGAATCCTCGACCCCATAATGAAGACGCAAACGAATCTCGGATGGATGTCAGTTTGCGACGCAGCTGATTGAGCCCGTTTTGAAAATATTCAGCGTGCTCCATAGTCCCTACGGATTCCTTTATTAGCTTTTTCTCTCACTGTAACTGTCGGACAGAACCAACCTACGAGTCTCTTCATGCCCTCCTCACGCAAATGGGGTCCCAAGCAGCTGACATGGACGAAGAGCTGAAATACAACTTTAAACGAGCTTGCTAGGGGTTGGACTCTTGCAGAAGAGAACTTGGTCGGAAGATCAATATGTGGAGGCGCATCTTCGTCATCCACGATAAAGTCGTCCGTGTCACCCTCGCTATCACTTTGAGTGCTCATAGCACCGTCCTGCATTGGTTGTGCACCTGGTAAGATATCCAAATAATTTGGCTGGTCTTCCCCCCTTGTTTCGTTTGCTTCGTCGCTTTCCGATGGCAAACCTTGGCGTTGCCCTAGAAGATAGAACAAGATCAGTACATAATTACTATAAAACCTTACGCGTACTTCTTCGCTTCTCGAGCTTCGTCGAGAATGCTGTTTTTCTGGTTCTTTCCCGCAGACGGCGCTCAACAATCACTATACGAACGTCATATCGCGAAGACATCCTTAAGCGGGCCAGGGAGCCTCCTTACATGCGGGGTCTGGCTTATTATCTTCGTCGTCGTTATCTGGTTTGAGTCCACGCCGAAGCAGTCGTCCACGCTTGTGAGGCAATCCGTCATCCGAGTCGGAGTCCGTCATGATCTTGTTTAATTTCCTCTTTCGCTTCCATTTGACGGGTTCCGGGCTGTCCCCGTCAGAGCTCACTGTTACAGTGAACCTAGGTCCTATCGGCTCAGGACTCGCTCCACATGCCCTACCGGAGGGAGGAGATGAGACTGCGATACGCCTACTCGCAGCGTTCTGGGTGAGGTGTGTGACAGGCAAATCTGAATCTGTCTCATCTGCAGATACATTCAGCGAGGAGTCAGAATCAAGCACCGTTTTTGTCTGCCTCCTTGATCGTGAAACCGATGGATGCGAGGAATTTGTTAAGAACTTTGTCAGCTTTTGTTGTCTGGCCATGGTTGAGTTCAAGGTCTGAGATCCATAGCTGCATACGTCAAACGAGCCTAGAAATACAAGGGAAACCTAAATCTACAGTGAATGTTTCCTGGAGGTTCACTCATTTGGAACGTCCTGATGTCCTTGACCTGACTCAAGCTTCCGCCGTTTCCGTTCTCTGTACCGGTCCAGTGCGCTTTGAACAGCCAAGTCATCGTTTCTACGCTTCACCTGTCGTTCACGGGCCTCTGCTTCCGCTTGTTGAGCCGTTTTGACGTGCCTCTCCTCCTCTTCCGCTACCTGCCTTTCCAGTTCACGTCGCCGCCTCTGTTCAATCTCCCTGCGGCTCGCAGCGGCCCCTACTGCGGTATGTATGGTCGCAGGCTGGTCTTTGATCGGACTAGGACGAGATTTTCGTAGGGAGGTTAAATCGCGAGTGTTTTGACCAGAGAGATTGAGTCCTGCCGACAGCAGCTCTCTCTTGTCTATTATCCGATTGTCGTCATTGAGTTCGACGTGCCTCCCTTGTGCTTGTGCCACCTGGGCGAGTTCCAAGTCGGATGCTTTTTCCGCTGTCGGAGGGGCCAAATCGTCAGGCTTGCGGATAGCGAAGTTGGGACCGTCCAAAGCTTCTAGAGGCTTGGAGACCGCGGCCACAGCCGCGGCGTGCTTCTCATTAGACTCTTGCAACAAAGTTTGGTAGAAGTAGGCCATTCCTGTGGTTGACGGCTTCTGCTTTTTGGTCAGCTCTGAACAGTTCGGATCAGTGAGTAATATACAGAGACGTTGTGGCATACGTTGTGCACCTACCTGCCTTGACTTTCTCCTCCTCCTCAGCCTTCCGGATGGCAGCGAGTTGTTCCTTGTACGCTTCGGTTACGAACTTCTCCTTGTCCGCAAACTCATCACCTTCTTGTGCTCTCTCTCTCTGGATCATCTTCTCCTCCGCACGCAAGTGATCAAGCTTGCGCACATCGGCAGCCTGGAAGAGACCTTTCATGTACTTGGGCTACGTGGACGTAAGCGTGTATCGACCGCAAAAGAGCGGCATGACCTTACTTTTCTGATCTTGGCCTCTTCCTCCTTTGCGACTTGGGCTTGACGTTCTGCGTCCTTCATTCGGTCCCAAACCTCGTCGTACTCGAACGCATGGGGATCGATTTTCTTCTGTTCCTCGAGCTGTTTTCGCAAGGATTTACTCATTGAGGCCTCTGTTGCTACCAACCGCCCGGGTGCCCTCCGACCTGGTTTCGCTGGTTCTCCAGTGCGAGGTTCATCGTCGAGGGAAAGGAACGGAGTGGCTGGTTGACGTGGTTCAGTGGCATTTGTCTTTGGTTTCTGCTTGAGCGAGAAGCCGAGCTTGACTGGAGCGGCTGGGTTCAAGTCCATGTTTGTAGCATGTTTGGGTGCGCCAACCTACTCCCTCCACTATCACTAGTACGCCCCAGCTCGATTCGATGGATCCTCCCGCACAAAACTACGACTCTCCCACAGACGAGTCAGACTCTCCCGTCGAGGTCGACAAGCCTTACGCAGACATCCACAGACAAGGCGCCCATCCCCCCACTGTCGGCGGCAGCAAGCGCCGCCTTGCGAATCCAAGCAGCAATAGAGAGCACAAAGCCCGTCGCAAAGACGACTTCCCTCCAGGGTCTGCCGCACACCCTTCCAGCAAAGCCCCTGCCGCTTACTCAAATGTGGGGGGCGACGACCCCTGGCGCTCTAGAAGAGAGGAACTAGTGGACCAAAAGATGATGGATGAGCTTAAAAAGGGTCAGTAATTGACCCGGTCTCATCGCGACTATAGGCTGATCAAGCCATGCTAGAATTTGGCGATCCCTTGTCCTGAGCGATTGTGTCCTTCCCTGTAACCGTGTTCGACCAGAGCTGACCAAGAAATATCTCGACTTGATTACACAAATAACATGACGAAGACGAGCTACGAAAGGTACCTCTCGCCACCTGCGGTGAGGCATACAGCCCTCACTACGCTGAAGGAAGCTTCGGTAGAGTCGAATGGCAAATTGACCGTAAAGAGAACGTCGCTTCTGTCGTCGTTGAGATAGACAGGAAGCGTTACAAGCTCTTGCGATTCTCCGAGCTTCGGACAGTCGCTAGCTTGTACCCACCGTATTTGTGAACTCCCAAGTCGTGCCGCACCTCCATTGTTGATCGCTAGGTGATCCTCAACCCACACTGCACCTTCAAGAACCAAGCCTTATGGATCGGATTCCTGTGAGTATTCTGAGGTCGAATGTACGACGAAAGCGGACGCACCTTCCACGCCGAAAGCTGTTGGGTCGCTCTGTTGTTCTAACTCAATTCGTAGCGTCAATGTCTCCAATGACCACGACATCCGATGCGCAACGGCTTGACGAGTTGCTGTGATATATGCTTCAGGGTAAAATAGGCCCCCCAGCCAGACACTGAGTCCAGAGAAGGATGCGAGTTGCGAAACACGTTCGAGTTGAGCTAAGCGTGAACTAAAATCGGGAATCCAGCTGGCGACCGCCAATGACTTGGGAACTTTATACTGCCGCCAATTGGTTGGAATTGTACCTAGTCCACCGTAAGTTAACGCCTATCAAAATGATCGAGGTGGACATACCCTTGGTAAGGTCGCTCATCAACTGGCGCAAGTGATTGGTTTGCTTCAGCGCCCCTTGGCACGCCAAACCGACATCCTCTAGGTCCTTCCGAACCTGTCGCAGTAACTTGCGTCCGACGGCAATCTCCCGAATGAAGAAACGATAAAGGGGGTCGTGTCCATCATGTGATTGCTTAGGCAAGCTGGTCAAGCTCTTTAGCCACGTCAGCTTGGTGTTTGCTATTGGTGCGATGGGTTGACGCACCTGCGGAAGCAGCGAAAACCATTCACTACAGTTACCAATGAGGGTTCTCATCCAGGCAGGTTGTTGGGAGGGGGATGACGATGTTCTACCCGTTGCCCCGTCATCATCTTCGTCGTCCTGCAGAGTACGCATTTTACGCAGTTTGCCAAGTAGTTCGAGTCCTGGAGACAAATTCAGTCGGCCAACTTGACACGCAAACAATGCCATACCTTGGGAAATTGCAATGACTCTTTCTGCAGTAGGAGGAAGGCTCAACCAGGACGGCGGCTCCCTTTCCGGCAACAAGGAAACCCAATCAAGAAAATGTTCGATCTTTGTCCCCTCTGGTGCGGTGATAGTGGTTCCAGTAGATGAATGACTTGGAACTAATTCAAAATCCATATCATAGGCTTTTGGAGTGAAGAGCGTGTCCACAAAGGCATCGAGAATGCGCTGGTCAAAGTCGCTGTCTATCCTTCCGCCATAAACTGACTGTTTTACAAGCGTCTTGACTGCATCCCATGGAATTAAAGCCGGATCGATATTTGCCCTTCCTTTGGCGACTGGCTGCAGCCACTGGTCAATTGTTTTGAATGCAGAATCCATATCCGAGTCGTTGAAGTCATAGGCTTTACTCCACCCCAACGGGACATAGCGTAGTCGCTCCTGAATCACGGCATGGAACCATGCGAGGAGGAAGTAGAGACGGACTTTCTCTGTGGGTCCCTGTGCAAGTCGAGTATTTGGAATATTCTTCAAGGAATCAAGGAGATTGGCGCGAATCCCTGGAGGAGGTTCATTCATGATGATGCGGGACTGGCGAAGGATGTTCACTGGGACAACAGGATTTGCTTCCATTGTCAAGAACAAACGGAAGGCTTTGCTGGGATTGGCGTTTTGAACCCGTTTCTCAAGCTGTCCTAGCCAGGAAGGTGCCAGATGGACATTCTTGAGGATCACCCATGTCCCCTGCCGTGCGGCTATGGCGATGGCTTGTTCAGCCAGGGCAAAGCCTTCTTGAGATCCCATGGCAACTGAATGGCATTTTATTCCGCGAGTTTGAACGAGATTTTCCACCCTGAAGCTTGCATCGAACCCAGTAACCGAAACCATCGCCACGGGCGTTGTCGGGAGGACTTCATCGTGAATGACTGCGCCGAGATCCATGATGGACTCTGCGGCCAAGTCTTTTCCGAAACTCGAAGTTGCGAAGATAGCCGTTGCTTGCAACAAGCGATCCGGTCGAAAGCACTTAATCAACAACAACGAGCGCATTGTTAAAACAGGGCCTGCAACTCAAGTGAGCCGACGTATTATTATCGAGTAGAGAACTAACCAAGTTCATCAGGCCAAACTGGCGGAGTTTCCATTTCCGGAGTTGAGCTGCAAAGGAAGGCATGCCAAAGCGCCTCGTGATTTGCCATGTGTTCTTTAACAGAGGCGAAAATACGATGGCGTGAGTGGTAGCTAAAGCGTTGGATTTGTTCAGGCGTGAGGAGCACGGTGTTTGCACCCGCGTCGGAGGGCATGAGACCGCCTTCACTTTCCAACAGTATTTCTATCTCCTCAGAGACATCTACAGTGCCTCTGAGCTTGATCTGTGCCAGAAGAACTGCCAGGACAACGCGATCTCTATGCAGCAGAGCGTTAGCCGTTCGCCGGTAGACAGTGAGGAATAGATCGTTCCATAGAATTTCTCGACGCATGGCGTAGTCGGTGATGGACTTGAGGTTTGGGTTGTGATGGAGGACAAAGTTAAAGATCTCAAGGAAGAAATTCAGCGAGAACTGGTAGAAATGGTTGATGGTACTGAGTTGTTCTAGGACGAAGAAGGTGGCACTGCAGGCTTGAGCGAGTGGTAGATACTCAGCTGTGACCTCCTCCACTTCCTTCATAACCACGTCTGTTTCTTCGACCTTGCGCGTAATTTCCGCTGCCTCCCGTTTCAATGTCTCTAGAGTCGCTATGACCTTGTCGTCATCCAGGATATTTCCACTCGAATCATTAAGTGCTTGTAGCAGGAGCTTCTCGAGAGTGCGCAATCTGAGTCGGAATTCTCCTTGCACCTTCATTAGATCGGTGCGCTTCTTGTCCGTATCGGGACGTTCAACCTTCAGAGCTTGATCCAGAGACTGACTCTGCAAGCTACTCCGCGTCATTGTGAAGTTGACGAAGGTCACACGAGAGCAGATGTCGGGGGAGAATTCAACCGACGGATCCCGAGTGGATAAGAAGAGCGTAAATGAGGGAGAGAAGTCGATATCCTGGCTACCGAGACGGATGAGCACACGGCCACCGGTTCGCCGGATCTCCTTATTGAGGACAGCATTCAGCACTGGATCAAGGTGTTCGACGTCTTGAATGAGCAAGGGGTTGCCGAAGCGGAGGGCGCTCTCCAAATTCTTGAGGAAAGCCTCGTCTAGGAAGCTTGTGATAGTAATTTTGCGTTCTCGATACTCGTTGAGGAGGAAAGTGGTGGCTTGCCCAGTTGGATCAATGATGAGGGGATAGCGATTGAAGCGCTTGAGCATGATAGCATTTTCTGTGCAGAGAGTATCTGTCGGAAGGGCCTTGGCTTGCCAGTTGAGTCGATCGTCCGCGGTCGAGAGATAATCAGGGAATGAGAGTTCAGGTTTGAACTTGATGCCAGCTTCTGTCAAATGGTGGCACCATTCTGACCACATAACCTCTCGATAGTGCTGGTCAAAGAAACCAGCATATGCAAGGAACCCTGCGGACAGCAGACAGTCGCCAACGATGGTACTCATTTCGGCGTCGAAGGTACGACTGCTCATCTCCCATCTGGTCCTCTCGGAGGATAAGCTGTCTAAGAGAGTCATACTCCGGTTGACTTTGCTCTCTACCCGCTCCATCTCTGCTTTGATCGCCTGAGTCTCGCTTATCAGCAATGCGTACTCTTGCTTGTAACGCTCGATGCTTGACTCAAGTTCCTTGATCATATCTATGATCGTGACGGCTTGCTGCTTTGTGCTTTCCGCCTGCTCTTCTAGGGACTGCACCTCATTCCGCAACGGTTCGATTTTGTCAAGAATCTCGGAGAAGCGTACTTGTGCGATAACCCACTCGACAAGAGGGCCGCATGCTCTACTAGCACGATTGACAGTATCGTAGTTATAAGAGCTACGGCTGAGGAACTCTTTCTGCATGTGCTCGCGGAGGGCTGGGGTCATCGACTTGTTCGTATCGAAATGGACAATGCGAGGTATGAAGTTGTCACCACGGAGAATGCCCTGAACGGTCTTCCAGGAATCGATCTTGTGGCCTAATAGGGTACAGACTGATTCCATCGCTAACTTGACTGCTTCAGGAGGGTTTGCCATGGTCCGAACCTCGACGAGGTGTTGCCTCTTAATGCCGCTAACAGCTTGCTGAGCCTTGATGACAGCAGGTTCTGCCTCGGCAAGGTCGTTCATCACTATGGCACGACGCTGCTCAATATTCTTCTCCTGTTCCACTAGGGCCGCCTGAATCTTAATAGAAGCTGCCTTCTTCTGCTCCGCTTCTTGTTGGTCAGCCACCATTTGCCGCAGTTTGGCATTCGCCTCCGCATCCTTAGCCTCCAGTTGGGTCCGTTTCGCTGCTAAGCTGTTTCGTAGCTCTTCGACTTGCGTAACTGTGTCTCTAAGCTTGTCTAGACCAACATGTAGATGCCGTTGCTGTTCCTCGAGTTCGCCCCGCTTTTCGCCGTAGAGCCGTACGTAATGGGAGATGCTATATATCAGTAAGCGCTAGTCCATACTTGATGATATAAAACCACTTACAAGTCAAGATAATGACGAGGCGTGACGTAATTGTAGCGGCCTTGTCTGCGACTGATTCGAACATTTACTTGGTAAAGTGTCTGATGGACGTAAACAAGGGCATTGATTACGGCAGTCCTATGCACGGGCGGAAGCTGGAGATGGCGATATGCTATAGGGAATGCAGGAGGCGGCGAGTATGCTGGCAAGTCCAGGTCGAGGGTGTGAGTGAGTTCCATCCCAACTTGATAGAAGGCCTGGTCAGGCCAGTCACCGAACCAATCCAAGACACATCGATTGAACAACGCTGGAGAGGTTGCCGCTCGCGAGGCAAGGCCGTTCTCGGGCGGGTTCATGGTAAAGACAACGTGGAGGTTCTTTGCAACTTGCTGGGTAAACCAGCGGTATAGTTCTTCATGAGAATCGAGCATCACACCGTCCCTCTGGGATCCTTCCTTGCAAGCCGTCATGAGGGCAGAGTGCTCATCGCCTTCGAACAAGCCTGGGACTTCCGCATTCGCGAGGAGGGTGTTCATCCGTTCCAGGAAACCGGAGTCCAACACGTTCGACTCATCCATGATGAAACAAATCTTCTCTCCCTTGCATCCGGCTCGACGAAGAACTGTCCGAAGGTCTTCGTCAAAATCTTCGCCCGTATACTTATTTGACACCTTGATCTGGAAGATACTGAGCCCATTCATCCACGCCACAAATCTTGAAAGTGTCGTCTGTAATAATCTGGTCAGTAGGTCGGAGGTTCAGGAAGAAAATCGCCTCACCTTGCCACTTCCACTGACACCAATGAGGAGGAGATGTCCTTGGACTTGTCGGAAAACACGGTCGATGCGCAAAACGTGGTCCAGGACATCGTTAAACAGAACTAATTGTACGTCCAACTCCTCTTCGTGGAAAACTTTCAGTCGAGCCTTGACGTACTCTCGGAGTACCTCTCTGTCAACTGGGACGTAGTTCTTTGAGGTCCAGTTCGAGAACAAAATCGGGCGGCTTAATGCCTCTTCATGATTGATACCCGGGAAATGTTGCAAGGCGATGGAATCAATATTCTGACCTGTCCATACCCTCTCCTCCTCCGCCACTAGCCTATCTTGGAAGAGCCTCAGTGCTTCATGGGCCCAGACGCGCACCAAGCCTTCGACATCCAGCACTTCGAGCGGCTTGATCGCTTCATAGATGCCCCGAACCCAGCGAGTGAGCTCTCTGGGACTGTACACATAGTGAGCCTGGGCATCCGTGGTAAATCGCCGCTGAGAGACAAGATAGAACGAGACCATGGCGTCCGTCAACGCTTCCCCATAGGGACGTAAATTCGGTACAACCTTCAGGAGAGCACGGGAATAGGTGCCGTAGATCTGCTTCAGGGAGACTTCTCCGGGATAATCAACCATAATGAGTGGCGCATGCCGAAGAAAACGATGGCTGAGTGGGACTCGTCCAGGATCTGTCGGGGGGTTGCAAGCGCCTACAAACTGGATCCTCTCTAGCTTCACCCAGGACATATCTGTAGTCCTATAAAATCCTCCGGATTCCACGAGCTGGCGAATAAATGAAATGACACGCTGAGTCCCGTATTTGTCAGCAGCAGGTAGGTTGATCTCATCACAGAACAAGACAAGCCACCGTCCCAGTTGGACCGGAGATAGGATGACGCCGTTGGGTGTTTTCTTGTATTCGCAGTATTGTTCGAACGTCTTGAGGATGAGCTCTGGAGTCGTTGCACTTGAGAAATTGAGGCCAACGACCTCCATATCTGGGAGCTTCCGAAGGGCGCTGAAGAGGGTCATTGTCTTCCCTGACCCAGGGGGGCCGCAAAGCATGAGGGGCCTATGTTCAGAGAGCCACGAATAGAGGACCTCTTCGTGGCGGACAGTATCCATAGTCGGGACTACAACATCCGAGGCTGTGACAGCGTGTGGCTCGATGTCGATGGTCGGTACGCGCGCCTGCCAGGAAAACCACTCTCCAGAAGACACCTGCACATCAAAGTCCAGCAACGAGGATCCAAAGGACAACTTTGGCAATTCAACAGCGGTCTTTCCTCTCAAGAATTCGCCCATCTGCGCCCGTATATCCAGCTTTGCATCGCCGCAGAATGCCCATATTGTGGCAATCAGGAGACGTTTGGTGACATACTCCTCAACCTTCTCGGCGGGAAGTGGGAAGTCTGGATGTTGAATATTGTACTCCACCACGTTGCGGCTCGTTTTGTTGAGAAGAGAAAAGAGTGTGTTGAGGGCGCGGATCGATGTGAACTCCATAATATGATCAACCGAGGTGGCAAAGTCGAGCGCTTCTTCAATGACCCCTCCAGCCTGGAAGAACGGTTCGAGGACCCTGGCGATGCTGCGTTGCGTATCGAGATGAGGAGTAGCATTCTCCAGGGTCGCCTCGCCTCGCCGCACCGGTGAATCATCGTCTTCTGCATCTAGTGCAACAGTGGATAGTGTGTCTAGATAGTTGCGACACATCATTTGCACCTCCAGGACATCCTCACTGAACCATATCATTCCGCATCGACTGACGGTGGCAGGAGTGGCGTATTTTAGGTGTTCAACCTCAAACATGATTCGAACATTTGGCGGTAGGTTCAGGCGCTCTCCGTTGGGGAGAGTGAGCAGCTTGTTGTCATCCAAAACACTATGATGGATCAGAATACGGAAGCCGTGACTCGAACGCTACCGTACCTATTGAGGTTCTCTACCCATTCAGGATCTACGTCCCCATCGAATATGATCCAGTGTCGCTTCCCGCTCTCGCCGCGAACGTCGTCCACTATTTTGCGCAGAATATGAGTGAACAAACCATCGTTCCACTCTCTCGTCGTGGGGTCCAATGTACCATATAAGGCATCCTTGTGGATAGCCTTAGGGTCTATGACGTACGCGACGCCTTCAATACCATCCAAGCGCTCCAATGCCGCTAGGAGAACCTGCCATGCATTTGATTTCCCACTGCCGGAGGGGCCTACCATCATGAGCCCGTGTTGAATCTTTTGTATCTGGTAGAGCTGCATGATCTTGGCTACCCATTTTTCACCAGTAACCAACCGTCGTTCCGCGCAGACCCTATCTATCTGTTCGTGGAGGGCGTCGAGGTTGACGGGCTCATACATCGTTCCTGGGAACACATCGGCCAAGAGACTAGAGAGGCGGATATCAGCATAGCGTACGGTTGGTCCAAAACTTATCCATACTTTGTGAGTAGAGGCACATCATCTGCGACGAGTTTCGGTACGATAGTTTCTGTGACACTCTGAATGAGGATAACTTGTTCGGCTAGGGTATCTGAAACGGCAACGTCGTCTTGTTGGGCGTTTCCCTTGATATCAGCGAGACGTTCGCGCTTGAGGATACCCGCGCTGGCGAGGACAGCCTTGAGGGCACGTAGACCGAAATCGTAGTGCGGTTGAGGCGATAATTGTTCAGCACAAAGGTTGAAGAAGGGTACGATCTTGGATGCAAGTGTTTCAGCAGTCCTGAAGCCTTGGGAGAATAACATGACCTGAGCGATGAGTTCCCGGTCAGGGCGCGTCATAGCCATGCTTGGAAATAAGTTAGTGAAAGGTTCTCCACTGATGTACACCGGACATACGGGCGGAAGAGCTTAGTCAAATTGGGAGGGAGTGTGGATCTTCCGGCATAGGTTGGATTGGTCGTTATAAATATCCCTGATTACACGTGAGTTCAATATTTGCGGCCAACCTGGATCAAACTAACCAATATTCTTGTTGATACGCAATTGCTTCCCTACTAGTTCGATCTCCGCATTGGGATTGTGCACAAGGGCAGCCAGACCCTGTTGAATACTTTGTACTTGCTGCGATACGGCACTGAGGATCCGCTCTTCCAGTCGGTTGAACTCGTCGAAACACCCCCAGGCGCCGACCTGACAGAGACCGACAAAGATACGCCCCATCGCTTGAAAGTCAAAGGTCTCGTCGCAACAAAAAACCAGAACGAAGCGGCCAAGTTGTACACCCAATGCCTTAACGGATTCGGTTTTACCTTTCCACAATTTAGAAAAACGACATAACTCTCGAGCCTCAGTACACTCACCGGTACCAGCAGGTCCAAAAGGCGAGCCGCCAAGTTGTGAATCAAGAGCTTGCGTGAGGGTCAGATAGCAGCGATCGGTGAGTGGTGTCTGCACCAGACGATCAGGAACCCCAAGGTATTCCCACCCATATGGAAAATCCGCCTCGGCGATTCGAATAGCTAATCTATCCAGGGGATTGGTCACGGATGTGTCCAAGTAGAAGCGCATCTGGTACAACCAGTCAAAGTCGGTTGCATTGCGAACACCTTTCGAGACAAGCGCGCGCGTAACATCGCGTTGGTGCACAAGCTCGGTGATAAGATGCTCGCACTTTCTCCTCGTAATGGGTGCCAGCTCGGTCAGCACGACATCAGCGAGCAAGTCGAGACTGCGAAGTACAGTCTCTAGTGGAACTCGAGGTATCTCCGCTTGCTGGAAGGTTTCTTCTATTCCCGTGGTCCAAGCAACCTGAATCGCGAGAGTGACGAGTTGGGCGGGATATTCATTGACCCAGGTGATGAATGGACCGGGATCGGACAGGCCAGAGGGTGAATAGAACTGGCGCAGTTCTGCTACACTGTCGCAGAGCAGTTGGGCGAGAGAGATACGCATTTCTGACTCTAACTTGATGAGCCAATCGTTGATTTTCGGGAACTCTTTGAGGAATATGGGCTCTCGGAACAGCACAGCCTCGCCCTCACGAGATGCCAGACCTTGGATTTGCGTTATATCGTCATCTAGTTGAAGAGTAGCGATACCAGCAAACATCTTTTTGAGATGCTTCATGACGCGCAGAATGTCCTTGCTGTTGCCGATAATCTCCAGGAGGTCTTCATCTCCAACGAAGTAGAAGCGAGGGAAAGACGAGCGCTCACGCTCTAGATATTCCCCGAGGGCTTTCTGAATCTTATGGAGCATCTCCGCCAAGCGTTCGAGATTTTTCTGAATACCCTGGATCCCCAACACATCGATGACGAAAGGGGACTTGTAGACCTTCTTCATTACAGATAAGAATTCGGTATTGATGCTTTGGAAGCGCTGCGTTTCGACCGGGAGAAGGTGTTTGATATCCGCACTGCCAGAGAAAATGCCTTCGAGATAAACCCATTGGCGTTGCACGTCGATCCAAACGTCGAAGAGTACGTGTATACGGTTAAGTCTTTCTTCCCAAATTGCGGCATCTTCTTCGAAAACTGGGTGAACGCTGAGTCAGCCCAGTTACACGGAGTCTGTGCCGCGTGATCTCACCTTTGTAATAAGGGGAGAGCTTCATGGCGACGAGAGAATTGAGATTTTCCGCGCATTTGGTGAAAAGTTCATCCCACCCCCTATTTTTGAGTTTCAGCTCGTTGAAGATGCCCAAAATAGGGCGACGTACCGAATCAATCTACACTTATTCTGGTAGTTGACTAGGTCGAGTGTGTAATTTGTCCACGTTTCTTTCACCTGCTTGATGTACTCCTCCAGCGCCATCTCACCCTGGGCTTGTATGATCACGTCGCGAATGAGAGTCTCGTTCTTCTTGAGGTTGAGGTCATACACATTTCCAAGTGTGAGGTAGGTCAAGTTCACTTGCGAGGGAACGCGCAAGACTTTGAATAATTGCTTCCAGTGCCGTTCTTTAAGAGCTTCCGATTTGAGTTCAGAGAGAAGAGCATTCGCTTTGAGCAAGCCACGCAGTGTCTCTTGTACATATTCAAAGGCAGCGTACTGACGCATCCGATTGGGCATGTCCTTCGTTGAAGCCAGGAGGCCATCTATGCTCTGGCGAATCTTCCTGGGCTGTACAGAGGACCAGAGAGTCTCTCGTAGTTCGGCTATTTGACTCCATATCCCAGACAAGGCGGTCCACACGGCTTTGAGATCGCGGAGTTCTTCAAAGACAGGATCGAGGCGAGTATGCCGGACAAGTTCGAGATCGAGTGCCTCTTTGGCACGGCAAACGAGGTCGTACTCTTCCTGAACTCGCGTTACCTTGCCCTCAAAAACGTTGATGGTGTTCATAGCCGTGTCAGCACGGATGTTGCCCTGCACAGGCCGCGTTTGCTCCCACTCCTGAAGAATCTCATGTATCTTGTTCTCCACTATCTTGTCTTCGGCAACAATCTTGAGTTGCAGACCGGCTAGGAAACCGTAATGAGCGGGGTTGCTGGTAGTAGCACGAAGCCACAATAACAATACCTAGCTGCTCCTGGATGGAATCGTTTTTTCGCTTTAGTATCTCATTGTAAGCACTCCATTCACCACGGAGCTGGTCGCTGTAGAGCCAGTCCTCGGGGAATTGGTATCGAAATCGTTCGAGCGTCTTTTCTCCACTGGCGCATAGTTCTATCATGGGAGCCCATGCTTTCGACTTGCGCTTGAGGTCTTGTACGAATGTGATGAACGAGACGGCTGCCGCAGTCCCAGACTGTGGCGAAAACAACGCCTGTGACAAGACCAAATGCAGTCAGCAACGGGACAGACCCTGCTGGAAAGCGTCCAGGCGCGTACCTCCATCTGGCTGGGTGATTGTCTACGCGTTTGGGCGTTTGGGTTCAATGTTGTTGTCTTTGTTTCCAATTTGACCATTGCCCACTATGTCCGGCCGTCAGCAGCGAGTAATGGTCCAACCCATCGTCAGTATGAGTTATTAGTACTGAATCGTGCTTGTCTCACTGTTATGCCCACAGAATGTCATCTTCAAAAACCTCCAGCAAGTGCGTGTCTGCCTTCGAATGAAACGCCCACCATAACTCAAACGCATTCCAGAAAACGAAAGTTTCGATTTGGCTCTACGACAACGTTGAAATACGTTTGGAGGGCCGAATTATTGTTGAGTTCCTCCATTTCGGCGTCAGTCATTCGTTCCCAACGCTTGCTAGGGCTTCGATGAATACATGAACGTTGTGATGGATGACGCGTCTGAAGTCTATGTGAAAGGTGATCGACCTTCACTGCCACTGGGTTTGTCCTATTTGCGTGTCTGCCTGTTCCTCCTCATATAACTCTCGTGCAGGGAGAGTTCTTCTCAAGGGGGACAATATCACGCTCATTCAACCTCTCTGATTTGGCCAATTGTCCTTCTGGTATTATGGTCCACTTTGAGCACAATGTACCCAAATGCAATCTGTTTCTCACAAGCTTTTGATTAAGATGGTCAAATGCATACTTCATTATAGACTTCTTGGATATTTGCAACGTATTTGGGGTCATATCCCTGTTCTCTGAACCACTTGAGTTTGCATCTGGATGTGGCGCTGTGCCAGAAAGTTTCAGAAGTGCAATTGAACATGTATATGTGCCACTACCCATCTGTGGTGACCATATAAGCACGTGCTTCCTTGTATTTGCGCTGGGCAAACCGTAAACAAGTATGAAGAGCAGAGTTAAGTACCTGATTAGACTTGCCCTGCCTGATATAGCCAGTGAAAAGTTGGTATGGCATGCACCATGGGAATAACCATGGAGATAAGTAGTCCCGATGTATTTGAGATTTCTTTAGTAAGTCTCTTCAGAGTCTGGCAACCCATTCCAAATACCTTCTCAAATGCATACAGCCCACCTCAGAACAGGAAGGATGCAAGAAAAAACACTAGGAGCTCCTTAATTCCTGCCTTACCTTGACACCCCCTCAGCACCCTCACCAGCTCCAGATTCCCAGGACAAAGACAAGGATCTCCACAACCAGGAGTACTGGAAGGAGGCCCTCCCAGAGGACCACCTGCTGGTCAGGCTCCACTACCATTGCCACCACATTTAAGCTGCAGGACTACAGTGAGCAATAAAACTGATTCACAAAGGTCAAATTCTCTTTGTGAGCCAAATTGTGGCTCAGGGAACAAGGGTAAACTTGTGGGAATCTGTGATAGCAAATGCAGATATCACATCCTTTGTTATGCCAAAAAAAAAAATTCTAGCCCCCTTTGTTGATTTGATATTGACTTTAGAATTGGACCCACTCAATTGATCAGTTTTTGTGCACATTGAAATTGGGCCTAATCACATGTAGCACATGACTAAACTTTAAATATCATGTGACTGCATCTCAAAAGTATATATTGCATGCCTAGGTATCATTTACCCCCCCCAGTAAACATATCCTCCAACACCCAACATGTTAGGGACTGAGCCGCATTGAAG
>Ga0307513_10002726_pt1 | contig 24307 bp, 21 predicted proteins | sample 15_EM_MG_FD_202174 | JGI IMG/M metagenome (GOLD analysis project Ga0307513, IMG submission 202174) | Populus trichocarpa ectomycorrhiza microbial communities from riparian zone in the Pacific Northwest, United States - 15_EM | ecosystem: Host-associated > Plants > Roots > Unclassified | place...
CATCGTATCCCCCACACAAAATACTAAAAAGACCAGTCACTACTATTTTAACCCTAGAAACTTGCAGTTGCCCTTCAGACATGCCCTATTAGCCACAGTACGTATTCTCAACCTCATTCCCGTTACAAAGCGTATGATGGCTCTCACCAGACGCCAGCACTAACAATATTTTCTTTGGCAAGAAATACCCCTTGCTCACATCCAGGCTAGAAGACAAAGAAGGCTGAACTTGAAAAGAGAATCAGGGGTAGTGGTGAATCCTGATGTGCGATAGTGTTGAGGTTTAAGTCAGGATGCATGGGAGGCAGGGTTGCTTAGTTGCATGTGTCCGGACGGAACCCAGTATAGGCAAGAGTCTCTGGACGCACCAGACGCAACCAGATGTGGCGCATGGATACAGGACGTATAGGACGTACAGGACGCACAGGACGTACAGGACGCAGAGTCCAGGCTATGAGAGTCAGGACGCAATACTACTGTATCTGACGCAGGCTACCTTTTTGCTGATGTAGCATCATAAAATTTAGCAAATATATTCTCAATCTTCGAAGAATATTATCTCTTATAACTCTCTTGAGATTTAGATAGAATTTTTATTTTTATTTTCTTAATATACACCAAGTAACTTGAACTTAGTATGACTGTGCTTTTAGCAGTTTTCATTTCTACCTTTAACTAATATTAATAGAGTTTGTTACAAGGTAAAGCAGGCTGAGTTTTCACTTACCAAGCCTTTCTATTACAACAGACTTGAGAGAGTATTTTTGGAGTGATTCTCACCCTGTCTCCATCCAGAGAACGTTTTTACACATTTTCTAAATAAGCTTATTTGTTTCTATACATTTTAACGAAGTCTATCAAGTAAGTGGACAGGGCTGTAGGCAGGGGCAGGGAGCCTTTAAAAAAACTATGGTCCATCTCAGACTATCCAGTGAATCAAGTAGGAAAAGGGGCTAAAGGCCTGCATTTTTTAAGATCCTGAAGGTCCCATAATAAGCACTACTAAATATTAATATAAAAAGTTATTAGTTTAACTTAAATTTTAAAAAATAGTAGTTTGTATTACAATAGAAATTACTAATAGCGTTTAAGTAGATAGAATATTAAATTATAAATAAATAAATTTTCCTAACTATTTATATTTTACAAAAGGCAAAAACTCTTTATTTAAGTTTTCCTTACTCTCAAATTTTTTCTAAAGTTATATACTTGTCTGTTTACATTGAATAATATTTAAGAAATTAAGATTTAATATTGTAATTTAATAATAGTCGAATATAAATCTTATTAGAGAAATAAAGCTTGGTAGTAGAGATCTAATTAATTAAAACAAGATAGAAAAATAACTTAAATAGTTGTATGAAAAGCTAATTAATCTTCAAGATTCTAAATCTTTATACAAATCTTTTTATATATCATTTACTAATTTTACTATGTTTTACTAATAATAATAGTATTATACTACTAGTAGTTTATATGATAAAAATTTATATATTAGCATAATTTAGTATTATAAATATATACTTTATATGAATAAACCTATAAAACTGTCTAAAGTATTCAAGCTACTGATACACTTTTTATATCTATCTTAGTAATTATAAAATGTTTTCTTTTTTCACTTGTTTTTATCAGATTTTTAAATAATTATTATTTGAAATTTTATTTGAAGCAGTCAAGACTACTAGTAGTAGAAATCTATATTAAATATACTAAATTCAATAAATTAATAATTCGATCTCTTTTAATTATATAATTCAATCACATTCATATACTTTGCAAAAATTTCTCCAATTCACTTTATTTATCAACTCATGCTATATTTCTATCTTCTGAGAAAATATCTTATTTATTAGTCTTATATTATTATCCAATCCGTAATCTTAATACTTTTAGTTTAATCCTATAAAATATATTTTTTCCTACTCTCTAATTTTGAAATTTAAGTTTCAGTATACGTATTTTATACTATCATACTATTATCATAATATTATCTCATATTTTTTATTATTTTATTAAATTTTAGTTCATATTTAATAATCAACTCTTGCATTTTATCTCCAAGTCCTATTCAGAAAAATCTCTTATTTAAATATATTAAAACCTCTTGTATTATTAATGTATTATTTGATTTTAATACTTTTATTAGCCAAAATGATATTATTAAATAATATTGTACTTTATCTCACTACTTTTATTTCCACCTTCCTTTAACCTATTCTATCTTTTGGGTTTAACTTTTTTATTCTATTTAATAAATTATCTATAATAATTTTCATAATATTCTTATATCTTGGTTCATATTACTCTAATTATTCTCCTTGCTCCTATTATCTAAATTATATTCTTAATTTCTATATCTTTTTTTAAATATTTCTTACTTTACAAGTAATTTTATCCTTTATATATAAATATATTCTTACTCTTATTAATCTTAAATATTAGTATTCTTATTCTTAATTTAATTTTTATTATTTTTAAAATCTTTCAATTTTGTTTTAGGTAAAAGAATTTTTCTCTTTCTTTAAAATATTTAACATTTACAACTTCACAGTTGAATTCGTAATCATGTTTAATCACTCGACAAGGTCTTACCATTTTATTACCTGCCAACCACCACCGTTTTTCTTTTTAGTCAACATGCTCCTTTGATATTTTAATTTTCAGTTTTGCAATTCTTTGTTTTCTACTTTTATGAACTTATTCAAGTATATCCTGACTTGAATGAAACCCATCTGATTACTTATATGATATTTGTGCTTTCTAAGTAACATTTTTTTCATAATGTCGACCACCCAACCTGCTGTAGTGCATCCAGAGATCCAATTAAGCTTATTCAACCATCTGAGCCCTGGAATCTTCATAGATAGCCGTTCACACCTTGGGGTGCGAGGTTATTGCGATAGGCCAGGTCTTAGAAAGCCGTGTATGGGATGCCTCGCCTTTCATACCGTAGCCGATGCTTGCGTCCGTGTACTCGAGTACTAATAGCCGCTGTGGGAATGACATTGCTTACGCCACTTGCCCGCGGGTAGGTGGCCTAACTGGACTTTCCTTCCGTACTATGCCCTCGCATCTGCAACGCTGCTGTAACACCAACACACCCCCTTCTTTATTGAGCTCCCATTAGTATCGACCGACAGCTCTCAATAACTCCTCCCCACAACAGTGCGAACAGCACACACCGGAAGATGTCGCAATATACAGTCAGCGATAATAACAACTGCTTCAATACTACGAACTATGTGTGGAATAACTATACCGTTGCCGATGATCGGTCTCAACTCCTCGCCTGGCTATCACCCCTGGAGCCTAAGCTACGGCATCGGGATATCCAGGAGCGCCGCGTCGACAATGTGGGAGAATGGCTCATGCAAACTGAAGAATTCAGAAACTGGCATGGACGCTGCGGGGAAGGTGAAGGCGGTAATGCAGTCTTGTTTTGCTATGGAGATCCAGGTGCCGGGAAGACATTTATCAGGTATGAAGGATTACTTTTCAGGGAGAAGAGGGTGAGCCAATACTAACGACCCACGATATCAGTTCACTGGTAGTGGACAGCTTATGCGATCAGGCCGGAGGGCAAAGTGCCGCGGTTGCGTGCTTTTACTTTGACTTTGCAGCCCGAAAGGAGCAGTCTGTGACAAACATGCTAGGCTCCTTACTGAAACAGATAATTAGCGGAACGGAAGCAGTTCCGGAAGAGATATTACGAGCATTTCAAGCGCAGAAAATGGCCATTGGTGGGCGAGGACCCCGACTTTCGGATATCGTGAAGATGCTACAGGCCATCACGTCCTCACTACCCACTTTCATATGTATTGATGCCCTTGACGAATGTGCCGTAGTGCATCGAGTCAAACTCCTCAATTCGCTACATCAAATACTCGAAAAGTCACCGCACACAAGGATATTCATCAATGGAAGACCCCATATTCGGGCCGAGATCGAAAAGCGTCTTGCCGGACGTGTGATAAGCGTATCTATAGGCCCTAGAAAAGACGATATCATCGGGTATCTTCGTGTTAGATTGGATGAGGATGAGACTCCCGATGCGATGGATGAGGATTTGGTAGAAGACATTCTAGAGAAGATTCCACAACACATGTCGGAAATGTACGTAGAGACAATTGTAGTAGGAATCCCATTCGACACTGTGCGCTAATGGATATACATCTAGGTTTCTACTGGTTTCCTTAAATATCGACGCGATCTTACACGAATCAACAGTCTATGGGAGACGAGAGAAGCTAAGCAGAATGACTGGTGGATTGGAATTGAGGGATGTTTATGGTACGACAATTGACCGGATAAAGGCACAAGATGGGGATAAATCGAGGCTCGGAATGGCAGCGTTGATGTGGATCAGCCACGCGGAACGGCCGCTGCAAGCGGGTGAGCTCTGCCACGCCCTAGCAGTCCGGCTGGGCTCCACAGATTTCAATACCGACAACGTCCCTTCGATCTCGACATTGGTCGGCTGCTGCCAAGGACTTATCACTGTAGATAAGGGGGCATCAACTGTTCGATTGATCCACTTTACTCTTCAGGAATATCTTTCTTCTCATCTCGATATACTCAATAGACCTCACTCGGCGATGGCTGAAATCTGTTTGACCTATCTGAATTCCCAACAGGTCAAAGCCCTACCGACCGCTCCTTCCTCCGATACCCAGACCACCCCGTTTCTGGGGTATTGTTCAGTATACTGGGGGGTCCATGCGAAACGGGAGCTCTCAGACTGCGCGAGACTACTTGCCCTTGAGTTATTGAAGGGGTGTTATAATCCGATATCAACCAAATTCCTCTTAGCACAGGTAGAGCATTTCGGAGTGTATGCCAGGCATCTTACTACTCTCTCTCCTTTCAGTGGACTACACTGCGCATCGTTCTTCGGAATTGTTGAGGTTGTGGCTGGTTTGATCGAGATGGGATATGATATCAACGAAGGTGACTTTTTGGGTGGCACACCACTTGCATGGGCTGCTCATAATGGACATGAGGAAGTGGTGAAACTTCTACTCGGACGGGAAGAGGTTGACCCTGACAAGCTTGATCTTGACGGCAACACACCTTTCTCGCTTGCTGCTTGGGGTGGACATGAGGGGGTGGCGAAAATATTGCTTGGACGGGAAGAGGTCAACCCGGACAAGCCAAATAACAGCGGCCACACACCGCTCTTGCTTGCCGCTTGGGATGGACATGAGGGAGTGGTGAGAATACTACTCGAACGGGAAGAGGTCAACCCGGACAAGCCAGATAACAACGGCCGAGCACCACTCTCGTATGCCGCCTCGCATGGACATGAAGGAGTGGTGAAAATACTTCTTGAACGGGAAGACGTCAACCCCGACAAGCCAAATTACTACGGCCGAACACCCCTCTCGGATGCCGCTTCAGGTGGACATGAGGGAGTGGTGGAAATACTACTGGGGCGGGGACAGGTCGACCCCGACAAGCCAAACAATTACGGCCGGACACCGCTCTCGCTGGCCGCTTGGTGGGGACATGAAGGTGTGGTGAAAATGCTCCTCGGACGGGCAGAGGTCAATCCCGATAAGCCGGATAATGATGGCCAAACACCGCTCTCGCTCGCTATTGAGAGTGGCTGTGAGAGTGTGGTAGCGTTGCTACAATCTCGCAAAGTGGCAGCCCCCGATATGGTTCAAGGCCCAAGAAATACTTCCTCGTAGAAATAGCCGCCACGCCTTGCCCTTTAGGGCATGTTATTCATGTCAACTTCCCTTGGAAAATCACCCTTTGCAGATGGATGAAACCCCACGAGATGGGGCTGAGATATGCCATAATACCCTCCTGATCTCTTTAGTGATTTTCTTTCGCTGTTGAGTGAGGATTTATACGATATGCTTCTGGTTACAAGGTTCCGTAGAGTTTGCTTCGTGAGAGGAAAGAGTTCCATTCCTGCCGGAAGGCCGAGTTTATAGTTTACAGTTCTAATTATATCATTTAATTCTTTATCTATAAATTCTTGCCTGTATGTCTTTTATTCTTGTGGAGTTTTTTTCTTCTTTTTCCTTCCTTCTCTTCCTTTCCTCCTCCCCCCCCCTGAACAAGAGATAGACTGTATATTATATCATTATAGCAATTATTCCCAAAATCCCCGTCTCCCCCCCCCCCAAAAAAAAAACAAGAAAAAAAAACAAGAACGGAGATATCTGCCAAACAGCCGAGCGTCCGAATGCCATGACACGCTCTCTTCTGTTCCAAGCCTCCATCCGTTGTGTAAGTGGGGGGGAAGGGGGTAGGGAGACTATTTGCATACCAAAAAAAAGGGAGGAAGGAAAAGTTGCTACCGCTCAAGGTCTTGTACCCCGATCGGTCAAAGGAATCATTGGGCATCACTCGCACCTCCTTCCCTCCCTCTATATTAAGTTAGCGGGGAAAAAATAATCTTAAAGCATCCGTGTTCTTAGTGGAATCTAGTTAAGATACCATTCTATCCCCTTGCTATAATTCCTTCATCAAGCCTATTAAACTCCACTGGCTCAAAAGACAGGGTTCCGGGTGTTAATTGTCTCATCTGGTAAACCATCATCCGGTACTAGCTTCGGGGTGCCCAAGCAGGGAGGAACATTCAAGCTGAGGAACTAATCACATCAAGTATCCAGTAAAAAGCGGCTTATTGTATTATCGAATGGGCAGCTATATATGAAATCCTCTCTTCTCTCGATAGCCAGCTGGGACACTTAGCATAGCATTCGAGTGACTATTGGTGATAGCAGTCTTACCCGCCCACCCGGATGACACGCGTATAATCCAGAGTAGGACTCTACCGCATCGTGCCGGAGCAGGTGCTGGTTCGCCCCTAAGGCATATTGAGAATGACTAATATCATCAATCCGGCATTTGAATAGGATTTCTTAGCTCCCTTGCGCTCTTTCTGATAAATTACCTAACAATAACCTACAGTACGATGAGGGGGAATCGAACTGTAACACCTAGACTCCTATGATACTAACTAATTTCCCAGGGTGTTAATTGGTTCTGAATACATCTTAGCGACTGACCACTCCAGTTATGTATTCCACTTAACCCTACGATGGAACAAATACTCATCTAGCTTGTGGGTAGGTAGATTTAATTATTTTTCTCGGCAAAGAGAGAGTTGATGGGCAACCCTCCATGTTTACGACTCACAGATTCTATTACACTGGCACACACATTCACAAGAGAAGATAAACTATTTACGTTGACCATTGGCTGGTACTAATAGGATCCCTTTGCGTTTAATGGGATCATCTCAGCCAGGATAGCAGTGACGAAAAAAAGGTAGTAGAGATAGCTGTGAGGGAGGAGAAGAGAACCGACACTCCCCATCGGTAAGTATATCACACTAGGGTATTGCAATATCCCTAAGTCATGATAATCCGGTTCAGGGCTTTGTACCTGGCCCTAGTGTCAAGCGCCCCGAGTGAGCAGCAATGCTCTACTGTGCAATTCTTGAGATCGGGTGACAATTCATAACTCCAAATTTGTAATTGAAGCTCAATCGTAAGAGGAGACCCCCAACTACAGTCTATACAAACAGCAAGGGGGCAAGAACGACTACCCAATTAGTGAACGCGACCTAAGGATAGAAAAATGTAGGAAGGAAAAAAGGCGTCGCAATTATAAAAATTGGTTTATCACACCCCTACTTTCTACCATGCGCAACCAGAAAGGGAGAAAAAAGACCACCCAGCTTACAACAACTCCATAGCAAAGCCTGCTTTACCCCATATACCATTTCAACCTCTTCTTAAATCCTTGAGGAAAGAGGTTAATGTCCTCAGTGTTACTTGCGCCATGTGGCCCATTAACTATGTCATGTTAGCCTCTCTATTTAAAGAACAGCGATCATGTATCCCTACCCACTCCAATCACGAATCCTGACTGCTTGGTGACGCAAGGGCTACCACAAAAATTCTGCGGAAAGAGGCAATTCGCCTTGAGGACGCCGTTCGTATGGTGACTTTCCTCAATAAATTGACGGACCTGATTAACAGAGCACACGGTCCGAATACGTGTATCCTTGCCACTCTGCCCTGATATTATTATCTGAAATACTTTTTGGAGGGGGAGGTATTCATACATTAAATCTCAAGTAGCTAGTCCTGTGTGTGAACTCATTGGGTTCTCTCTCCTCTTGCGGCTTAGGGCGTGCATGTATATAGCCAACTGCGGCAATGTTATCATCCGAATAGATTTGATTTCTATAGGCAGGTAGGAGCTCATGATATTCAACAAGGTTCTTTATTCCAACGTGTTCATGGCGGTACTGGTGGCCTGGGCTAACAGGGGGTGGTTGGAATATTGCGAGGTTGGACTCAGTATCCCAAGCTTTCAAACTAACAGGTACTCGATCTTCGAGCATTCCAGTATTACTAGGGGAAACAAAGTATGTTGAAGTTTCAGGAGCCATATCAGGGTTGTAGTCTATTACATGTCCACCCGCTAATCGGTCACGAAAACGAAGCGAGGTTATAAATAAGGTTGGCTCTACCCAAAACCCGCTATTAGAAGTGCCTGTGAGGGTATCGAAGAAAACAGCCGTGCTTCTAATCAATTTTTGAAGATTTGGACAACCCTCGAATGCATAGGTCTTAGTATCCTTCGGCAGGTACCGGATAGACCCCGTATTAGTGATAGGAAAGTGCTTGCTCCATGGATTCCCCCTGCTCGAATTTTCTCGAAGAAGAGCCTTAACCTCTGTGGACAAAAAATCTAATTCCTCTTGTATGGCATCAGGAGAAGTCGGCGAAGACAGTAAGGTAGTGAGGATTGGATTCTCAGCACCCGTGTCAGGACCGGCAACCAACGGGCTCCCCCTGATCCTCGGGTTGTCCGGCTCGTTCAAGATTCCCTCTATCTCCCTTCTCAGGTTGGCCTGCTCCTCAGTTTTGTCAAGGAAATTTGGTACGAATTCTCCCACCACTAACTTATCATTCCTCGAACTAGTAAATTTCTTAGTGTTAGGTAAGCTACCTTTCCCTAGAGAGAGTGGATGTGGCAACGCTGGAAGCCAGGGGGTAGGGCTGAGGCAATCCGGCTCTCCGGGCTCGAGATGATTATGGGCTTTGACAGAAGCCCTATGCGACATAGTAATATTCCCCCCAACCTGGGAAAAACGGAGGCCCAAGTCCTGCTTGGAGGTTGGATGGGCGGTAGACTTTTCCTGCTCTTCGGAGGGGCTATGAAGATGTCAGTCTTGTTGAAACAAGGAAATAAATTATGGGCCATACTCATCAAGCTCCATGAATGTATATAGTTTAGCTAACCCGCCTCTCGTTGGAGGCTTTGGATTCTTCACATTCTCCCAATAATCTGTTTGTAGTAGTGTTGAGGAGTCGGGAAGCCTAAGACCCGGTCCAAAATTTGAATGATGTCCACTTGGGATGGGACTAACGTTACAAGCTAGATCTTGTCTAGCGCTGCCGCTGGGCTCCAGAGCTGAGGGGCGCCGAATATATCTTGGCTCCCAATTGTTCCGACGGCTATTAGTGATGAGCCCTCTAAGGTCAGTTAGAGGTCTAGGGGGCCAAGAACAAGGACTTTCAATGGCGGTAGAGTTTGGAGAGCCATAACCTTCAAGAAATCGCGGCTTAGTCTTCAAATAATACAAGACAAGTTGGAAGCAATGGTTGCGAATGCATTACTAACTTTCGAATCCACTCCCCGTGCTTCCTAGTACCTCGCAATCCTTACGAAGTATGGCATCGAACTGCTGTTCCCGTTTCATTGAGCGCAACTCATTAAATAGGGAGCCCTTGGTATGGACAAGATTGTCTGGGCGGTAGGCTAGTTAGACATAAGCTGAAAACAACGAGTGACAGAAAATGATTATAACGGTGTCTTACCCCCGATCAAGGAGTTATATGAGTCTCCTTCAAGTGAAAAAGGAAAGACATCGCCACCCGGACTCTCTGGACTCTCTAAAATGCGTTTTCCCTTAGGAATATCCCTCGGAGCCTGAGAAGGCTCATTATTAAAATGCGATATGGAGCGGGCAATTAAACGTCCGGGTGTGTGTCCAGGTGTGCGTCCAGGTGGGATGGGGAATGGACCCTTCTTGCCTTCAAGAATAGACGAAAGATATCCTGGGCTTGGGGATCCGATGTTCCTACAGGACTTACTCCCCTGGCCACTGAGTGTAGGTGAATTAGGAAGTGTTTCGATCGGATTTCCGGACTGATCGAGGCTGTCCCTTCTGACTGCAGAGGGTTAACTTAAGCTTCAGGCCGGAGTTTAGATCTCAAAGGGCGGGCTAGACCCTTACTTTCACATGGACTACCTTCTTTCCAGCCGCCTTGAGTAAGGAAAGCAGCCGAGTTTTAGCTATAATTATTAAAAATAAAATAAAATAAATTCGGAGCGACCTACCTGAGAATCCCCGAGATCCCAGAAATGCATTTTTCGAATGAGAGAAATGAGGGCCCTCATTCTGAATCCGTGGGGCTGGGGGCGGGCTCGAAAATCCCTGATCGAAAGTAGAAGATAGTTGACGGCCTTTCTTTGCCTTACCGGCCTCTGGAAAAAGCAAATAATCTTCATCCTGGGCTCGGTATTGATTGCCAGAATTGCCCCTGTATCTCTCCACCGAGGAATTGAGAATGGATTCCATCCCGATGGAGGGCGCTTTGACCAGAGGTATAAGTGAGGAACAGTGTAAGAAGAAAAGGGAGGGAAAGAGAAGGAAGGAGGGAAGGAGAAGGAAGGGTGTGGTAGGTCTAAAGGGAAAGCAAATGATTATATCATAAATTGGATGAAGGGGGAGAAGATAGAATGGGTGAATGTTAGAGGGCAAAGGGATCGGAGGTTTTAGAGAGTGAGGGTGCGGGAGGGTGTGGGCCCATGGGTAGATGTGAAGTTCACTTAAACTGGTGATGCAGGACACGCAAGCCTTCCACGATATGGCATACAAGGCCCAGATCAAAAACTGCAAATGATACGGGACGCAGCCGTTGTTCTCTATACTTTTCGTAGGCAGGATTCCGCAGGGGTGCTGACAAGAATAACGATGATCATAGTAGTAATAATAATACTCTGCAAAAGTCATTTGATCAGACAAGGATAAAGTATTATCAATTAACGGACAGTGACATAAAACAGACAAGAGCAGAAAGGACTTTACAGTACAATCAATCAGATACTAGATAGAGCTGGTGTTCGCAACGAGGACCTCACCCTCCATATTTCTCAAAATTTCAGCCAAATGCTTTTCCTCCTGATATGGTATCATAATACCCGAAAAATGCTAAAGATGTCAAAGAGTAAAAGCACCTAATCTCTCCCCTTGAATAGCCGGAGGATAGCACAAATAGCCACTTCCATCTCCTTACCAGGTTCGCAGAGCACCAGCTTCAGAGCCGCTCCTCACTGAGGCTCCGAAAAGTGGCTTTCTCGTAGCCTCTCTCCAAACCTTGGTAATCCAACAAGCAGTGATAAAATCCCTCCACTCCTCCCCGGACATGATCCCCTGCCCATGAAAATCATCCTCAAAAATCTCGATACAGCGCCCATTCTCACCATACTCCCCTTGCCTCGGAGGCCTCTCTTTGGCAACTACCTTCTGTACCGGTTCAATCAACTTCCAAACACCATGCTCCGAGCCGCCCTCATCAATCTGCATCCTGACGAAAATCTCGACTTTGGCCCCAGGAGCTTGAGTTTTATACTCAACATTCCAAACGCCGCCGGATATCCACCCGCTGACGAAAGACATCAGACCGAACCCATAGGCCCCGACATCTTTGCCGTAGCGAAAGCACTGAAGATGGTAATCAGAACCAACAGGCGCCTTCTTGATCTCGTACAAAATATGGTCTTTGTCAATCATGCTTGTGCGAGAAGAACGAGCCAATTCACGGTGGGACATGACCTCGGGGGTTCCCTCCGGTGCAGCATAAGCATTCAAGTGAATCTTCATACCCCCAGAGGAGATGGATTGAGGAAGACGGTATATCGGATATGATGGGCCAGTTTGCAGAACTGCCGGCGGGGGCTGGTGTTGAGGAACGACATTTCCCTTATGTGCTTGATCGGGAGCTGCGATGTCGATCCTGACAGATCCATCAGAGAATGGAGTCGTCGTGGTTGGATAGATGATTGAGAGGGAAATTTCTAGAGCGAGCGGAGACATCTTGGCTATTTTGGCGGCGGTGATAGAGATAGGATAATGGGTAGTCGGAGCAATTTCTCCTCTCTAATAATCCGTATCGATTCGTTGGAGAGATGTTGAAACGTCACCCCGACAAATAGGGAAAAAGCTTATGTATAATACCGAGGAGCCGCATGGGCCTTGTCGCTTACTATCAGATCTAGGGCATCTGCATGCTCATCGGGCTATAACTTACGATACAAACCGTAATACTGGGCACGGCAAACTGATACTACAAAGAATGCAGAGCACAGGACACCCATAGTCAACCGCCCCCAGACACTGGATATCTGACTCCCGAGATTACCAAGGCTCGCGCGCTACACAATCAATGAACCCCATCACTTCCGACAGTCAATTGCTCATCCCTAAATTCGAACTATTAACCCCGCCCGGCGAGTATGGCAATATCGCTTGGGTAGGTTGAAAATCGGATGTCTGCGGGAGGAATAGTGTCCATGCCCAGTACTTACTATCGATATACGTGCATCGGGCTATCCTACTAAACAGACAATTCCGTATTTAGCCATCCGAGGCAAAATCACGATCTTATACCTATCCGCCGGCATCAACCTCACTCACGCCAAGGCCATGTGCAATCTTAGTGGTGGGGGATCCCGGACAGACGCCCTATCCTACGCCATGGCTGAATCACAGACACCAATTCCTTTGGTATGGTAATGTAGGCAGCGAGATCGGATAGAGGGGAAAGATCTCTGAGCGGTCTCAGGTATAGAAGTTAGTGATGGGTTGGACAAGGGTTTTAGTTGAATACCGTCAGAGGCAAAGAATGATTTAATCTAGCAGGAGCGCTGCCAGGAAGCCTTGGTAATTTGAACCCGTGTCTGACCCATCACTAACCTTCGCACCGGAGTACGGGTGTCTTTTTTGGACAGGCAGTTTTGCACAGCGCACTGTCGCACTGCACAGTTATCTCGACCATTATGCTAGCTCCCCCCAGATAGGGCGATGACCCGGGACAATGTGCGAGTACCACGAGTCCCATTTAACCATGTTAGAAGAAAGAGAACAAGCGTCAGCCATTCCAAGTGCCTACCACCGACAATCACAAATCCAACCCCCGACCTGCGACGACTAAAAAAAAAAGACCCTCCAATTTCATCTATGCATCCTGGGTTTTGCCCCACACAGAGACCCCATAGCCGTCAGGGTCTAAGACCGCACCAAACCAGACTTCCTCTACTGGGTACTACCGTACTGTGCCAGAAGGGCCGAAATTGGCAATCGTGGCCATTCTAGCTCCACCCGCTCCGATGCCAATAGCGCCGATCCCAACACAAGACAGCGGCGCAACAACGGACCAAAGGTCCTAATCCCGCTAAACAACCGGCAAATGCTTAACAGACTGAGTCTGTCGATTAGCTTACCGGTACACGCTAGGGCAGATACTCTCTATCCACGAGCTAATAATATAGTAAGGAAATAGGATCTAGCTACCGCATGATAAGAGAGAGTATCAGGTAGGTAAATTCTAGAGCATGCCTGCGGCGCAAAAATTTTCGTACCCTATGGACGTTAAAAAAAAGGACTCAATGAGAAGGACCTTGAGGGCTCTCGGGGAACGCAGCATGATAAACATCATGCACGAAATGGTTGTTTCAGAGGTTATAGATATTGATAAAGCCCCAGGTGTTCGCATTTAATTGTCGTCACAATTGTGTTCGTCCGGGCCTCATCCGCAGGACCTACAGGCGGACAGGGCAGCAGGTGACCAGGCGGAGGCCCACCGATAAAAGCTATAGAGAGCACGACACTGTACGTATACAGCGCCTCCATTGAGAAACTATAGACAAAGCTGGATTCCCGTCCCGCAAGAGAGGCGGGGCCCTCAAAACCTCTTAACGGACGAGTGGAAAAGGCCATCATAGCAGGAAAATAGAGGTCACCAGGACAGGGCTCCAAGCTCAAGTGCTCGGTCACGGAATCCCGATGAGGGTGAGATGGGCAATTAGGGGAGGTGGTGCAGTAGAAACGAGATCGGAGGATCCAGAGGGTTAAAGTGATATGCCCGCCGAGCCCTAAAAAAGAAAAAGAAAAAGGTCAATATTTGATCAAAGTGTAGCGGCCGATAATCGAATTGAGGCTATATAGTCCTTCGCCGAACTGTTCACGAATTGATTGCACTACCAACATAAGCAGGGGGGGAAGTGGTAGAGGTATCCCGAATATGCAAGAACCCGCCAGCCCCTCTAAAGGAATAAAATCATGGATGAGCTGTGAGTTGGATTCTCTTTCCATATCGGTCAATTGGTCGGTTTAGGATGGGCAAAGGAAACCGGTTTTAAATGGTCGGCAGACTAACCTCACCCACCGTGATTTAGCAAGGAGCCGTATCATAGTACTCGGGGATGTGCATGGGTGATCGGACGGATAGGGTTAGAAAATGTATGCTGATACATACATTTTCTAACCCCTGCCCGTCCGATCACCCACGTACACCCCCGAGTATATACCGGTAGTGGGGAACGGAGGAGAAAGAGGAGAAAGGAAGATTGACGCACTTTCCCAGGCGAGAAGTATCCGAAAATAGGGGGGTGCCTTGTTGCCGTTGCAGGGAAGGCGAAACATGCGAGGAGGCCTGTGTGCTTGGATCAAAAGGGACTCAGGCTTCTTCGAGAGATCCTGAACTAGATCCACCAAAAAGCCATGATGTTGCTGAACATCTATGTGGGGAAAAAATCTTCTAAGCTGCAATATTGACATCAAGGCAATTGTTTATTTAGGTCCAGAAACTCTCTTATAAATAGTGAATTCTTATCAAGGCACTATAACTTCAGATATTTAGATAATATCATATAAGCAGATAGCAAAGGAAGGCTTGAGAGAGCTATATAGGATGTTTGCCATGTGCTAGCAATTCCAAAGAAGGGAAAAGGAGAATAATTCTCAATCATATCAAATACAAGAAATATCCTTTTTACTTAACTATTCATTTAAATAGCTTCTATTTAATCCCAATTGAAATACTTAAATTATGTTCAAAAAATTCCTATATAATATTATTGTATAACCTAGTATAGTACAGTACAAGTATGATACTAAGGAAAAATATACCCTTTTACTATTTAAAAGGAATGTACCAAATCCGATTACCTTTCTTGATTCACTGACTATAGAGAAAGAGGGAGGAAGTTATGGCAAATAATAGAGGCCATACACCCCCCCCCTTCCTAGGACAAGTGTATCTATTGGTATCATACTGTAAAAACTTGGGTAATTGAGGGCAGTGGAGGGCACGTGTAATTTTCCTTTTAGATCAAAGTGAGAAAACACCGCTCCGAGATCCCTTAGCTCCAAGTTGAAACAAACGAAAAGCAAAAATAAAACAGGCCTTAGGAGAGACAACTCCAACGTCCGAATGAGATTCACAAATATTCTTGTTTTTACGGTATTGCAGGGAGGAAGGAAAAAGCAACAACACTACATCTTTTAAGACAACGAGCTCATTGGGTCCTCGTGTGCTGTACCTGGATTACCGCCACCCTTTAATGTCGGGATGCCCCCAGCCAGGAGCCGTGTACTGTATCATACATCACGATAAAGAAGCTTCCTCAACCCTTCCCACCCGCAGCCTCAAAAAACCAAATGAACTACCGTGCCACGCTGGCGAAGTCGAAGGGCTGAGAAGGAAAAAATTGCCATTTACCGAATTCCTCTTTACACCCTGACCCTGCAGGCCCGAGTAAAGCCCGTTCCGGTACATATTCCGAGCCTGATCGTGATAAGATATTTTGGCTCCCATATAAATCGTTCTGACATAAGCTTTCTCAAGCTTTTACGGTTTTTTTGGCTGCCTTGCTTCATGCTATCTATCTCACTCTCCCCAACCAGTTCACCACAACCACAATCATAAATCCTCGTGGACCACAACCGAAATCTACAAAAACCGTTCCGAAAGCAAACCTCAATCAAAATGATGATGACATCAATGCGACTAGCCAGCCACATAATGAGCTGCCGAGTTTTCGAGAAACTCTTCATCGAGACAGAAAGTCAACAAAAGCTCTCGGGTTTGTCCTTCTATGACCTCGATTATATTTTTTGAGAGCTAACCTGCGCTCCGACGAAAGAATACTGCAAACAATCAAACATATCCCCTCCAGTCTATATAATCTACAATCCTTCGCCTAGAATGTACTCCTGTCGGGTCCGAATAAACGGTCGGGAATGCGTCTCCACGTCAGGCGTGGAATTCGAGAGCGCGAACGAAGCACGAGAGTGCGCAGCGGGCGTGGCATTAGACAGACTCGTGGGTGATACCATCGGCTATTGTGAAGCTGTGTGAATTGAAGGGAAGAAGAGGAAAGCCACTGTTGCACGTTTTTGTGCGAAGCGTGGTGGTGGTTATAGTGTCTATGGGGTTTTGTTTCTGGGAGTTTGCACTTTTTCTTTCTTTTTTCCCTCATCTTTAGCGGAATGGAGCGGCGTCGGAGAACTTTGGAGTATTTTATGGTACTTTTTTCCTTTTCTTCTCTTTTATACCCCTTCCCAATGTATGTATGTATGCATTATACCATATTATTCCATTTTCTGTTTTTATTGAATTAGATGTATCGTTTAAGCTTTTTTGATAATTAATACCGGGTAGGCTACCGTATGAGATATTGGTGGTAGTGACTAGGACAGCCCAGATGTTAGAAGCTTGTCTGTGGAGTATCCTAACTTTGACCGCCATCATAAGCTTTCTAAATTAATTTGACTTGTATTATAGTAATCGAAGTGCAGCAATGATCGCCATCTCCTCGATTCCACGGCGGGCTGCTCCTGCTTCCGCTGGAAGCCACAGCACACGGCAACAACAACGATACAGGCATATTTCAAGCGGAGTATCTCCCAGCTAAAAATGTGGAGATCCCCGGAACTACAAAAGCTCCCGTTCATCCGATCAGACGAATGAGGCTTGAGATCAAGGCCGAGGCGAGAATAGCACACAGTAGCGCAAGCTCGCAGCGCAAAGCTGAATTTACAGTATTCTACTGTATAATACAGGTATCATACCGCACCTGGGTACTGCGATGTTTGCCCTATCTACCCTACTGTTTTAGCTTGGACAAGGGTAATTTGTCCTAGAACACCAGAGCTTCCTGTCGGTATTTCGACGGAAGAAAATACTAGCAAACTAAAACAACGCGTTACTTAGAGGGGAAATCCCGACAGACTCAAGACAAATTCTCCTTATCCAAGTTAATACGGCATCGGGTGCTCTGTGATTTGTCTCTTGGCGTCCTTTTTATCATGACTCTGGGTTCTGGTCCCAGTATTTCCTCTCAAGAACAACAACCTAGCTGATAACACAACAACCAGGCAGTCTCCCCTATGTCTTTGGCCTGTGCCAACTCCCCTGCCCGGCCGCGCCTTGCCCCTCACCAGTAGCGGACCGGTTTCTGACGATTACACCAACGGTACCGTCTGATGAAGAAATGGGACACAGCGAGTGCGCGATACACGGAGCACAGGTCAGCCCCGCCTTTCCGTATCAGGACAAAAAACAGTGCAGCCTGCGCTTCAACTCCTGTATTTCCATGGGGTGAGAGCACTCACGAGCACGGAAGTCCGTAGCCTACAGAAGGAGGGAAAGACGGGCATCGAACAGCAACCAAGACCGCGTGCCCGGCAGCCGGTATTACCGCTGAAGTTCGTATAACCCACTGCCCCGTCAGGCCTCTAATATCCACATTCAGAGACAACCCTCTGGATGGAATAGTGTTTGCCTGACGTTGCATGGCTTGAGCTAGTTAGACTTGCGGCCCTTATTAACTGGTGTTTGTAATTCGTTAACCTGCTTGGATAGGCCTATTGCAGTTTGGCTCTATTCTTTATCTGGTGCTGGACCGAACCCCAACCCTAGCCATGCTTTATGGTATCGGTACGGTACACAAACTTCCTAACCTGTCAAACGTCGCCAAAAACAAACTCCCTCCAGTTCTCTCCGAGCACCTTTACACACTCGTCTATTCCCATCCCCTTTATCCCCGCGATAACCCTAACAGCACCTTCCAATGCAGCGTCCATCTCTTCACCGGCAGTATGTAAATCGCTCTCCACAAGAACCCTACCTTCGGGAACTCCCTTCACAGTCTCCATAATCTTCTCCATATGCCCCTTTTCCGGCCGGGCATTTATAGTGGACGAAAAGGAGAAGAATACCTTTGATGGGTATCTTTTTTTCGGCGATGGTGGAGTGAGGTACTGCTGGAGTGTCTGGACGGGGGCTGAAAACGAGTGAAGACATATCCTTGGGGGATAGGGTTTTGGCGTATATTCCTGTTTCTTCTCCTCTTGCCGCTTCCCCACCTCCTCGCCGAACTCATCATCGTCACTATCCTCCGAGCTCTCGATGTCGGGCAAATACTCGTGCCCCTCAACCCCCCCTTTCACTCTCCTCCTCCGCCTCTTCATCTCCTTCCGACTCTCAACCTCAACCTCATGCCCGCGCCACAACTCACGGAAAATGTCAAACAGCGCGCCATGGCATTGGACCCCATGCACGCTAACCGCACGGTTCAGTTCCCCCGCCAGCCTCAACTGCGAGACAAAGATCTTCTTCTGGTGGTCCATTGATACGCGGTGATTTGTCAGTCTCTTCCCATCCTCGGCGTCTCCCGAGGCATACACTGCGCGGCCTTCCGCACTCATATTATCAGGGAGTGGTATTCGAAAGCTTCGGTCTATGCCTATTTCCCCGACCAATGCTCTCGGGAAGGTTTCCAGGTGGCTGCGGAGCTCGACCATGATAGAACTTAGTTTTCTGGGAGCGGGCAGGGCCGAAATAAGGTCTTCAGTTGGAGTTCCGGTTAGGACAGAGATGTAGTGCTCATTCTTATCTACTTCCCGTTCACCACTGGATCCGGTATCGTCGTAGATAAGGTAGGAAAACCAAGGGTGGTGACCAAAGCTCGGGACAACCTTCTCTGGATAATCCCTCGCGAGTGAAGCTACGAGCGGGAGGTCGGATTGGCGGGTTCCCATTATTGTTAAGGATTCAGCCTTCATTGTTGGTATTGCCCCAGCTTTGGACATAGTGTCCGTTGGGTGGCAGTGGGCGTCGTGGATTCCCAGGCCCCATGTTGATTCTGTGAAGGAATCTTCGGAGTCCATTTTTGGTATTGGGTAGTGGAGCCCGACAAGTTGAATTAATAGGGTTGGGGTGGAATTTGTTTAAGTGTTTCTGTACGGCTCGAGCAAGAGAGAGTCATAGGCGCCGAGCTCTGCACTTCATTTTTCTTGTTGGTTATCTCGACAGGGGTTAGGTGCCCTAGCCCTAAGATGTGCTGCAGAAACTTTTGAAGAATCGGACCATGTGCTCTGTCGTCGAGAATTACCTACTCTAGACTAGGGGCTAAAAGCACAGCAAAAGGCGGGCTGCTTAGCCGCTCCGGGGGCATAGAAAAACAAAAGCACCAAACCTTACCAGATAAGGCAACTCCAACGACATCGCACTTGGTCCAATTATTCAAGTATATCCGGCAGTAGGATACGGGTAGAAGAGAGTGAATGAAACCAGGGTTCGGGGTAGAATCATGAGGAAAGGAGGGAGAGGGGTAGGCAGATAGGCCAACAAATTCTCATTTATGATAAGATAAGTATGCGCGCTAGAGAGCTTTGGGCAAGTGTTTTTGAAATTAGCAGGGCTGAGGTGCTTAAGTAAACTAAGGATAGAAAAACGGGGTTCGGGCGAAGTGGAGGGATAAGGAGTATTTGATCTGAGATGATGGCCAGAGGGGGCATACAGTCGCTGCATAAGCAACTTTTTGTAGCTATAAAGCTAATTACTTATATAGGACCTTGGGTGTCTCCGTTAATATAAAGAAATCAGGCTCGGGTTGGATGCTCCTACATACAATCAGAATGCCGGTAAAGCACTGTGCTAGAATAGCTACGATGCCGGGGAGTATGCAGACTAGAAATGAGTTGGGATGGATTTGGAGCTAGGGTTGCGTTGCAGTGAAAGTTGGATATTCGCACCCCTGGCCTGTCACTGGGCCGGTGACAGCTCCTGGTCCTCAGAGCAGATTCCTAGAGACATATAATTAATTTAGGTTTCCAGTTTTTGGAGGGGGGGGATTGCCTATAGGTGCACCTTGAGGTTAGAGCCTGTTCCGAACAGTAAATGTCACTTTCCCACTTACTACTTTACAGGGATTTTTTGAGCGATTGCGGGTTTCAATCTTACCAAAATAACCTAAGTAGCATATATTTAATTAGTTACGGTCGGCAAATATATTTCTAACTAAAATTGCACCCTTCTATTCTGCAGCCAACCCCGTACAGAACTGGTATTACTCTCTCCCCTCGGTCTAGATGTAGGCTTTGCCCTTTGCGGTTCTAGTCGCCCTATGGGAGTAGTTAGCCTAGAACTATTTCTGGTAATACTGCATGTGCCCGGCTCCCCCAATTAGAGTAGCGAGCTGAGACGAGTGATAATTCGTGAATAGCACACTAGCCTTCTTCGACTATTTTTTCCGTACAGCCACACCCGGCTATCCCCAATCTCGATAATTCAGATACTATAGTACGTTTCCCCGCGTCAATCTCTGGGTTATCTCTGTGACTTCAAAAATTCCCCCCCCAAAATCTGACCTTGTTGTCCCAGGTAATTTGTTGTGCCGGACGAATCCATTGGGTTTTGGCCAGCCGGGATGGTGGTGGTGGGGCACAATTACAATATCTGGCCCCCTTCGGGATTTTAGATATACAAAGCACATGCCCCCCCCCCCCCCCTTCTCCCATTGTGTTCCTTCCTTCATATATTCCCCAACCCCTTCTACCCCCTCCCCAGTGGTGCTTCGAGAATGACTGATATGGAAAATAAACCGAGCGGGGAGCTCCATAAGGAGCAATCCCAAGCCGCAGAGCCACAGCTCAAACGCTCTCTTGGTGCGAGGCACCTGCAAATGTTGGCAATTGCCTCGAGCATTGGGACAGGTTTGTTCATCGGCAGTGGGAAAGCGTTGAGTACTGGTGGGCCATTCTCGTTGGTCTTTTCCTTCGCTTGGTTGGGCCTTGTTCTTACCACTATGATGCGTAAGTGTCCACTTCTTAGCCCCAATTGCCCTTTAGAGCGTAATTTTAACGGTGTCGGGGGTAAAAAGAATGTCTTTGCGAAATGACGACCATCTACCCGGCAAGCGGTTCCTTCGTGACCTACGCTGCCCGCTACATTGACCCGGCCTGGGGCTTTGCGATTGGGATCATCTACTGGGCGTGCTGGATCGGGGCATTTGGGACGGAGGCCACCGCCGCTCGGATCTTGGTCGGCTACTGGCTCCCTGTGGGGTGGAGTGACGATCCGGCCCATGCAGCGATTCTCGTGACGGCCTTCAACGTCATTATGGTCATGATCCACGTCTGCCCGGTTCGTGTCTTTGGGGAGATCGAGTTTTGGGTTAGCAGTGTCAAGGTGGTTAGCGTTTTGGTATTCCTCGTCGTGATTTGGGTTATTATGGGGGGCGGAGGGCCGGACGGAAGGGTTCACGGCGGAGAGTATTGGGCAGAGGGTGCGGTTCTCAACGGTTTCAAAGGTATGATATTATTATTATAACATAACATGGTAGCATGTAACCCTTACCTCATCTTTTCTCTTACCAACTGAGAACCTCATGACTGACAGTGCGAGTAAGGTCTTTCCAGCGTGTTTGTAACGGCAGCATTCGCGTGCGGCGGGACAGAAGTTGCGGGTGTTGCGGGCGGCGAGACCAGGGATCCGATGATCGCTATGCCCCGTGCTGTCCGTACACTGATGTTCCGCATCGTCTTCTTCTACGTTGTCACGCTCCTCTTCCTGACCTTTGTCGTGTCGGCGAAGAATCCGGCTTTGCTGGGATCCGAATCTGGCAGCGCCGTCGAGGCCAGCCCGTTCGTTATCGCAATCAAGGAGGCCGGAATTGGCGTTCTTCCGGATGTGCTAAATGTCATTGTCCTTCTGTGTGTTTGCAGTGTTGGTAGTGTGAGCATCTACACTGGGTCCAGAGTTCTCTATAACATGACCGAGATAGATCTTATCTCTTCTCGCTGGGGATTCGGTAAAGTGGACGAACGTGGCAGACCGTACGGCATCCCTCCCTTCCCTAATAATAATAATAATAATAATAATAGTCGCTATATAACTTGATGACAAATGTCTATGCAGCCAAGATGAGAGTGACAACTGATGATTGTACTGTTAGGACCCGAGCAATCCTTGCAACCTCCTTTGTTGCAGTCAGCCTATCCTACATGAACTGCTCCGCCTCTGCGGCGACGGCATTCACCTGGTTCACCTCACTCTCGGGGATAGCGTTTCTGACCTGCTGGCCCACAATCATCGCTAGTAATTGGCGTTGGCGCGCCGGCATCAAGGCTCAGGGACTGAATCTCCTCGACCTCAAGTACACATACAAGGCCTCATTCAGGCCCTGGCTCCCGGCGTTTGGTTTCGCTTCGTTGCTCTTCATGCTCGCTTGCCACATCTACGTTAGCGCTTCGCCGGTCACGGGACGTGCGGATGCAGAGCACTGGTTCCAGAGTTGCATTGGGATCCCGCTGATGGTTGTCTTGTTTGCTGGGTATAAAGTGGTTTACAAGACGGAGTTTGTTACTGTTGTGAGTGCTGGGTTTACACCGCTTAGACGAGAGCAGGGTATAGCTGACGGGATATAGGACAATATGGACCTTCAAACTGATAAAGCGCACGACTCGGACATTGCAGATCAGTCGGAGAAATTGGATGCGTACTATGAACAGAGCCGTAAGGTTAGGGCATTATCGTATGTTAGGTTCTAGATTAGAGAGAAAAAAAGATGTCTTGTATTGTACTATGCTCTGAATGAATGAATGAATAAATGATTACCGGTAGATGTGGTACCCTTTCCTTTCCTTTCCTTTCTAGATGATGCGACGTGGCAAACAAGCAAAAAACCTCATTACCGACTAGCAACCTCCTCCCACCCATTCCAACTCCACCCCTCCTCCACCTCCCTCACCTCCCCCCCACCTAAACCCAAATCCAAATCCAAATCCAAATCCAAATACCCACCACCGCTAGCACCAGCCCTCCTAGCCCTCCACTCAGAAGCCGGCTCTAGGGGCCTAATCAACGTAGCGTAATTCACTCTCCCAACCGGCAATACCATATCCATATCCTCCACCTCCCTCTCTTCCCGTAAACTCACCCCGCTCCCGCTCCCGCTCCTCCTCCTCCACTCAAGTCTTGAAGTGCTCTCGTTCCCCCATCCTTCTTTACCGCCACCGACACTACCGTGTACATGGTGCACCCGACCGGGCGGCGACCTCCACCGCTCGGCCAGTATCGCGACACCAACATCGAGGTACACCCTCAGCACACGGAATAGCAAAACGAGGCTGGAGAGGAGCGTGGTGATGAGGGCAAAGTTCCAGAACAGCAGGATTGTCGGCGGGAGGAAGAGGATTGAGAGGATGTGGGGGAGGGCTGTTAGGGAGTTGCGGGGTGGCATTTGTTTTTTTAGTTTTTTTATGGGGGGGTAAGTGAGTGAGTGAGTGAGTGGGTGGGTGGGTGTATGATATCGTGGTGTACTAGATTCTAAGAAGGGAGGGAGAGGGGGGGGGGGTTGTAGAAGCTTTGGAGTTTTTTTCGTGTACTGTATCTATACTATTAGGAGTAAGGAACGGTTGTGCTCTACTCCCCCTCCTTCTTAAGCCCCCCTCCAACACGCATACCTGCTCCTGCCCCTCTTACGTAGTATAGTAGGTAGGTGGGTAGGTAGCTAGCGCTGACTACTTGTACCCGCGTGCATAAGATCTCGGAGATCAACATCGGGTTCCCACCATTGAGGGATAATACCTACAGGGATCATTGCCCGAAACCAACCCAACCAGGCCAACCCAACGCAGGGTTCACACCCACTTCTTTTTCACCTCCTTCCTTCCTCCATCACACCAGGCCACCCTCCCCGGTCTTTCCTCGCCTTGTGCCATAGAAGCTCAATGGAAATTCCATGCTACCTATCGCCGAATCCACGTGGGAAGGTATTATTGACGTTTATCCCATTCGTGGGTCGGTAGAGCGGCCAAACGAAGGGGATAAGGAGTTAGGAAGCGGGGGGGGGGGGGGGGGTTTTTTGGCCCATTTGGTTTTGCGAGGGTTTAAAAATTTTTTGTGGGGGGGTGGGT
>Ga0307513_10002727_pt1 | contig 24298 bp, 21 predicted proteins | sample 15_EM_MG_FD_202174 | JGI IMG/M metagenome (GOLD analysis project Ga0307513, IMG submission 202174) | Populus trichocarpa ectomycorrhiza microbial communities from riparian zone in the Pacific Northwest, United States - 15_EM | ecosystem: Host-associated > Plants > Roots > Unclassified | place...
GCAAATTAGTTGTGATTACACGAGCGGGGATGAGGGGTGGGTCAGGACGCGGAGAAGAGGTGATGAGGAGCTATCGCCGCATCAGGAGAAAGAAGAGATGAGAGAAAGAGTCTGGGGTAGTCCAGACAGAGGGAGGGCGCCAGGTTGCGTCAGGACGCAAGGAACGTTGCCAGGTAGCATCTGGAAGCGTGGGATGTGGCGGGGTGTTGCAACGCCAGTCAGGACACACAGGACGCATGGGACGCAGGAGATTCGTCGCTTGCGTGAGGACGCAACGCCGACAGATCAGACGCAGGGTCCGTTTTTGCTGATGAGCCATGAACGGCGTCCCCCATGAATCTCTAGGCATCTCGCCATACCATGCCCTCTATGGACGTCCCGGGAAGATATTCAACCCTGTCCAGAGATCCGCCAGCAAGGTACCAGCTGTGGACGATATCTTACACGCCCATGAAGCAACAAGAATGGAAGTAGACATGGCCAGAAGGCATGCCACCTTCCGCCAGACTGTCCAGGCTGACAAACGCAGCAAACCCCTAACGGAACCCTTCAAGAATGGCAGCAGAGTTCTTGTTAGAGTCCGCCCTTATACCTCTTCCCCTGGACGATCCAAGAAGCTAGAACCACTCTGGTTCGGACCTTTCAAGGTCCTAGAACCTCTTCCTGACACAGACAACTACAAACTACACCTCCCGCCCAGAATGGCCCGCCAGAAACCCTACTTCCACGTCTACTCCCTTAAGGAATACAGAGAGAACAATCCCGATAGATTCATGTCCCGCAGAATGGACAAGCCAGCACCCATCCTAATCGACAATGCAGAAGAATGGGAAGCAGAGCAGATACTCGACTACCGCCCAAGAACAACAGGCACGAATTCCTGGTCCACTGGAAAGGCTCTGAGCGAGCAGACGACTCCTTGGAACCTATCGAGAACCTTGACCACTCCCTAGAACTCATACAGGAATACTAGGACGCTAACCACCCAGCAGAACCAACGCCCCAGATCACCTCCCACTACATTAAAGCTTCCTGGGAACCCATGGAAGTTTCCTTTACACCCTGCACCGCAAACGATTGCCCAGACGACTTCAGGGAACCCTATGACGATGAGGAATATGATTCTAGCAGCTCTGAGCAGGACTATTTCCCCACAGATGACGACGGCCTTCTATGGCACACCGACGAGAGCGCTGATGACAGCGAAGACTTTGGAATGATAGTTGATTTTTCAGAATAAGGGAATGTAAGATGTGTACATGTTCTGGTAACGGTACACAGGAGCGGGCAGTGCACGATCTCCTATGTTTAGTTGATTTATTATTTGGTTTATTTGATTTGATTTGAGCTCCGCCACTGTCTCTGAGTCAGATAGGCTATGCTATCGTAGTGCTATGTGTAGTTTGGTTTGCTGGAAGTTTATATTTCGGATTCTGGGTATGGAATGGTCATGTAGCACTGGCGAAGGCTGAGCATTGTTTGTTTGTTTCTTTCTTTGGTCTTGCAGGATTACAGGATTCTGCTATGTGCGCAGCTACTGGTAATGATCGTGATTGCAGGAAGGCTATCGCTCTAGGGTTTTGTATTTAAACCAGTCTCCTGGCTAGCAGGAGACAGCAGACTTCGACAGACCTTCAGTCTAAGAATACACTTGGTTGAACGGCAATCCCGGAGTTCTATTTGTCCTTCAACTATTATCTCTTACCTCCGGTCCCTTGAAGCCTCCCTTAGCACCAGCGCTAGCAGGTCTACCGCCGGTCCTATTGTATTTTCGTTAGACAGGAATAAACCTGTTACAGAACGACAGCGACGTAAGTATCTAAACTGAACAGGGACTCCGATCCAAATAGGATAGCTAATGGCCGATGTAGGACGTCAAACCGGGAGTCCCGGGCCCTTCAACACGCCGGAGGAATATTCCAGCGCAAATGGAGGAGCCGGCGAGATCAAATCCATTTGCGCCGGCGTCAGGGGTGCCCGTCTCTGGTACATCGGGGCCTTCCGAGTCCGAGATGCTCCAGAAACTCCGGAAATTTGCGCACGAGAACCGATGGGCAACCAATTTACTGGCAAATCCCGGGCTCGTAGCTGCGAGGCTTCAAGGAAACGACAGCGCTGAGGACACAACACCTGCCGGACATATGATTCGCGATGAACACGCATTGTCACCTCCGAGTCCCGCTGCCCCGGTCGCCAACCTCGATCTCTCGACTCCTGAGAGAACGATAGAACATCCCTCTCACACGACTCAACTCCCGCCATCCACCAATGTGGCCCTGACACAGCCACCAGCATCCGTGACACCCCCGGCACGCGGATCTTCAATTCAGAGTTCAGAGCACACCCCAGAAAACACCCCATCAGCACACGAATTACGCCGTTCTGGAAGACGTCGCCCGGGTGGAAAATAAATTGAGATTTCCTAGTTTCGAGATTAATTCTTTTTCATTTTTACCTTACTATACTAGATCTAGTTTTCCTTTGGCCGTCCTGTATTTTCAGCTTCTGAATCGTAGCTAGTATGTGTTAGGACTCGAGTAATGATACCATTGCGCACCCTTGCTTCACCTTCTCTCATCCTTACGTCCCCTTATGCTGACATCTGATACGTTTTTCCGGATTGGGCGTGCCTCGCATTCTCTGTCCATAACTAGGCTAGCGTTGGCCAACCGATCTAAGGGATGTATGACGTGAAAACTGAGATCTAGAGATTTGTGGTGTTGATTCGACGTCCGGAGATGAGGTTTGATATATCTAATCAACTTCGGGCGTGGCGGGTGTCTTGCTAGAATTAGTGTCGCTAACCGATACTCGTTGGCGCTAGTATTTGCTTAGGTAGCAGCGACATTAGCTACGCCTCCCACATTAGTGACCCCGTATTCGGTCGAACCTTTTCATACCAGAGTCCAGACGAACATCATACCTGAGCTCGTCCAGAGTCCGAACATAATGTTGAACAAGTAGAAAACCCCTTTTTGCAGTTGAATAGATTCTTGCAATACCGAGTGATAGTATGTGATTGCCCCACCCCCCCCCCCTCAAGACATAGCGTATAAGATCTGACGCGTTCCATTGAACAACAACAAACTCATATTCTTCACAACTCGGGGGATACATTACAATATTCTATGTCCTAATTCCTATCCTCTCCGAACAAACCTTCGTCAATCGTCTAGTATTCCACCATGTCTAGACAACCTTAAGGCAATTCACACAGTCAGCCGGCTCCTCGAGTAGGCAATCTGTACCGGCATAGAGGCGACGCCGGACCCGTGGATAGGGGATCCGGATCAGGAACACAGCGGCCCGAAACAGGCAGCTCCCATAGCACACGAACAATGCCGGCCGAATCATGCAGCTCCCACAGTACACAGTCGTCAGGTCCGGGTTCTTCCCCACCACGAAGCACCAAGCGTCTTCTATCACGACCTTCGAAGTGCCCTAGAAGGAGTACCTTCCAGACCACGGCGTATACCGATCCTGACCCACAACCACAAATTCAGACTGTTCGTGTGAGCGATGATAGCAGCGATGAGTACCAGACATCACGCAGGTCTGATCAAACTCAATGGGACACAGAACCAGATGCAGAAGACAATGATTTTCCTGATGACGACACTGCACCAGGGACGCGTCGCCGCTCATGAACTGCGGAGAGACAACAAGCAAACAACCGGGATTCGACTCTGCGAGTTTCCACCACCTCCGGATAGCAGGGGGCAGCGCCAGTCAGGCGTACCCTAGCTGCTCCACGACGTATAATCCAAGGTAGTGCTTACACTCCACCGACGTTCACATCTTCCAGTGTACCACCGTATTTGTCGCCGCTGGCCACCCACAGTGCCACTACATCTGCAGGCAGAAGCTCGAGTCCTCCTGGCGATTTGAGTACCACACGACACGAGCACATCTGGCCTGGTACTAACTCATGGCGAAATACAGCCACAGGAGCCGAGGCTGCCGTAATTGCGCAGGCCAAGATTCACATTCTCCGGTACACCCTGTGTGATAATCCTCTTCCAGCACCCACTTCTTTGATGGCCGAGGTCCACCGAAGCTGGCTGAAGGCTCTCGATCACATATCCGACGCAGGAAATATTGAAGCATCGGAGGCAGGCATAAAAATAGTAAGTGGACGCTGATACTCCAACGTCGCCCACGCCGCCGGGGATGCTTACTAAATCTGACAGATAGGCGCGAGACACTCTGCAGTAAGATCTCAGTTTGTTTACGACGTAAAGGACAACATTCGAAGATTGTACGATCTCCCACAAGACCGGACGGCGATCGCGCGCAGAGTGGACTACCCCCTTGAGAGGGACAGATTTATGTGCTGCCCGAGAGGTTATCAGGTGTGTGGGCTAAGTCGTGAGACCGGCCACAACTAATGCGTATGAACTTGACCTAGCAAGTAACAAATCGATTTCTCGCACCCCAGATCCCCGAGACAATATCGGGAAAGTACTTCAAGGGCAAGAAAATGTGTGGGATTTCCGAACCCGATTTTCTTGATCACATCAATGGCACCATGGTTTGCTTAACCTGTGCCATACTCCGCCATACTCTGCGAGCATGGCAAACAGGAGTCCATCTTGAAACATGCGACTTCAAGCCGGAAGCCGTAGGAGGTGAGCCGGACCCCGAACCCGGTGGTCTCTCGGTCAAGCTCGGATGCTAACACGACGTTGTGCTCGGAAGACCTTTTTGGCCGTCAGCGCCAGACGTGGGCCTCTTGCCCAGACTGGGTACGGACTATGATCCTCAAGAACATTGGGGAGACCATCAAAGCAAAGATCAAGAATGAGCAGAGGGTGCAGGAAGATCGCTGTGAAGGGTTTACTGACGATTGGGCTGCAGTCGCCGCAGAGGTAGAGAGTCAGATGTCGAGTCGGGCCCCCGCATGCTCGACTCCACAGATTCTGAGTCAAACCCCGTGCAACCCGGATATTGGGGCCCTGGCGGACGCCACGGGTAACGGAATCGATTCACAAGAAACAGTCAGGTCTTTCGATTTCAGCCAGACAGCAACGCGACTCCTCAGCCTTCTCGATTCTGATCCACAGACCTCGGACGGCTCACACGAGGTCGCTGTGCGGCTAACTTTAGACAATACCGTGACTCCAACTACTTTGCGACAACTCGCGCTGAGCATTCAAGATCTAGAGTCGCCATACGACGCTGCTGTGCATACCGAGCCGTTGGATATAGAGCAGGGGCATTGTGTGAGCAATGATGCGTACATTTAGGACATTGAGCATGTGTATGTAGAGTAGCAGTAATGAATAATATTGGGATGCGGTTTCTCTCACATGTGGGAAATGGTACTCGGAGGAGCTTAGTGTTCATATGAGGACGTCAAGCCAACTCAAGGAATTCAGAGCATTAGGAATAAGAGAATAGTATTAGACTTAGTTCACGATGCATCCGAGAACACAAGGCGACCTCTGATAGCGTCACGATTGGGTCAGGACGCGGCATGTATAGGGGGTAAGATCTGGAAGAAGTAGCGAGACGTCATGAATGGAGAGAGCAGGATCGGGTAATCCGGACAAGGCAGGCAGGAGCAGAACAGATCGGGACGAGAGGTGGGAAGATGCACGAAGCCCTCACCTTCGCTAAGAAGGAACCGGCCTCAGGGCGGGAGAGTATTAGATCAGGCGGCGTCAGGGCGGACGACCCTTAGATCAGGCGATGTCAGGGCGGGAGACCCTTAGATCAGGCGGCGTCAGGGCGGGAGACCCTTAGATCCGGCGGCGTCAGGGCGGGAGACCCTTAGATCCGGCGGCGTCAGGGCGGGAGACACTTAGATCAGGCGTCGCCAGGACGGAGTAGCGCAGCACCAGACGCCGTCAGGACGCACAGGACGTAGGGGTCCGTGTCCTGATTGCGTCAGGACGGACGGCGCCAAGTAACGCAAAGTCAGGATGCAACGTCGATCCGACGTTGCATCCTGATTCGCGATTTGCGTTCCGGCGTCAGGTGCGTCAGACGCACAGGACGCACCGAACGCAGGGTATTATTTTTGCTGATGTATATTCTAATTCTCCAGATTTAAAAGTACTTTCTGAGAAATTTTCAATCTGCTATCACGATTGTTTATGCAGATATTAAAATATACATTTGATTTTCCTGTGGTTGCCATGGTGAGCCGCATGCCGGTGATGAGCCATTAGTAGGTAAATGATGTTATCAAGGGAGCACCTGACAGCCCAACGCAGCATGGCATCCAACAGAACTTTCTAGTAAAAGAGAGAAAGATTTATTTAAAAAATGTATGAGAAAGCCAGAAGGACTTTTAAAGAGCAAGGAAGTGATTGGTAGTCGTGGGTGGTTTCTGGGTTAACACGAGTTGAGAGTTGTGTTGGGCAGTCATTTTGCAGTGGGGTGTGTTATGCACTCCTTGCGAGTGCCAACTTCTTCCGGAGCTGCAACCTTGACACCTTTATTCAATAGCATGTTCCAACGCTTATGGAGGCTGACCTCACCTGGCTTCTAAATGGTATCTCGCAGAATGCCTTTCAATCCCTCATTAACCTCGACCCCTTCTCCGGCCCCATTATTGACTCATCCGAGTTTATACACTACTAGGGCAAAAAGATTTGTCCGATGCCCATTTTACACAAAAAGTAGCCGACTTCGCCACCCTCCCCCAGGCTACCATCTTTATGAGAATCCACAAAGATTTGGCTGTATATTAGAACATCCGTAGATAATATAATGAAAGTTACAAAACTCTTAAATATAACAAAGGGATGGAGAAATGGTTGTTTCAGTAGAGAGGCATCGGTTGTCATGTACCTTTTTGTATGGAGCCCCAAACAAAAATCTAGGTCACTTTTACCCAAGCTTATGCAATCATAAACAATGGAACCAGTTTTGATTCCGTGTACCTCTACTTCTAGAGGTTTGGATACATTGTGATTCTCTAGCTGGGGGGAAGACTTGAAGTGTTTCCATCAATACAGTGTTCAGAATTGTCGGTTTGAAAATGTCAAATTTGGCCCTAAAACCAGTATCGGACGAACCTGTTTGCCCCGTACTTTATGAAGTGCAGAAGAAGAGCTCTTATTACCATGCAATTCTAAAATCCCTGGGGGATTATGCAAGTACCAAGGGCCATCAAGGGGCAGTAAAATCGGTTCGAATACAATCCAAGACAGGGCCAGCATCAATCCCGAACTCTACCATGGCTACAACCGTTACTACCGAAACCCATGGAGCTCAAGCTGTCGAAACCCATGCAGCTGCAGTGTGTTCCAAGGGAGCTGTCGCAAGCAAGGAGGGTCTAGCGCTCAGTCCGGAGGTCGTTCTCATTATTAGTGAGGAATTCGCGAAGCTTCGGCAGGCCGGTCACCGGAAGAGCGGTTAGTGCCCTCTGAGAAAATTGTAAAGGCGGTGAATGAGGATCACAAGGCCCAAACCGAACATCTTGTGAACCTAATTGCGCAGATACTGTTCATAGGATAGAAAAGTGGCGTTTGCAACTATAGACGGTTTCATCTACCAGGGGATGATTACTCGCAGGCAGCATAATATCCTCAATAATATTATGCAGTATTTCTATCCGGCGGAGATAATTCATGCGCAGAAAGGTTTTGAAAAAAATGAGAAAGAGGCTGGCCGAAGAGAGTGGAAGGGACTGGTAGCAGGCATGGCGAGAGTGTGAGGAAAGTATGAAGCACTAGAACTATAAACTTCATCACCATAATGCATTGTGCGCAATGAAGAAGGATGGGGAACCAGGTCAGTATATTGTTGGAAATGGTCGATTGCTGCTCACCATATTAACCCCGGCCGCATATCAGTCCGGCGGCCCCGCACCTATCCTACCCCGATATCGTTCAGACAAAAAACTATCTGACATGCACGCTGGATCAATACATCCATCGGAAGGAAAGCGAACACCCGGAAGCAAATGTTGTCCAGAAAACTCAGCATTGGTAAAGTGTGCACCGTTATCGTTCGACAAACCTCTGGGGAGGCACTTGCGATCAGTGAGAACGACTCGAATGCGAGAAGGCTACTGAGCCTGGCAGAGTTTTTCTTTGTTCTTTCATTTGTTAGCATGATTGTTCTTCACGGGAGAAAAGGGAGACGTGCGTAGAAGAGCGGGGGCGAGCATGGAAGGTCTGGGGGCCGGCATGGAAGCGGCTGTATGCGTGGAAGAGCGTGGATCAGTATGACGATCGATGGGAGGATTGGACTAGGTGGGCAGATGGAAGATATTGTTGTTTTTCCTATATACTTCTGTCTTCGCTGTTAGTTATGTTAGTTAGTTGGGACAGTGAGCATCGTGTGTCGTGAGTGAGTGTGTTGTTGAAGAGAAAATTTTCCCCGCTTGTGTGCGATCGTTTAGTTTTTGCTCTTTGCCTTGGCGTTTATCGTTTTTCGTTTCACATCCGGTCACTCGCCATCCTATCGCCGCCGTTATTTGCCGTTCAACCATAGTCGATTTGTAAAATATATAGACCTGGATAAGTATACCAGGGTGCTATTTGAGATTGGAAATGCGGCGACGGCCGAGGAAGCATATCGAAAAGTGAGTAAAGGTCCAGGGGATCGGTCGGGAAGAGGACGCGGCTTTGAGAGCTGCTGTGAAGCGAGATTCTCCAAGGGTAATAGGGGTGCTTCCAGAGAGGAGGGTGAGAATGAGGATGAGGATGAGAAAACAAGTTACGTGGTCCCAAAGTGTTGGAAAGCACCGGCGATCACTGCGCGCCCACTATATTTCGTGTTTGTACCTTTTCCTATATTTCCTTGTTATTAGTTACTAGTTCCTTTGTCAGTCATTATAAATCTCGGAGGAGCGGCGAGTATACCTAGTTTGTATACTAGTCGAAGGATTTCCGAAAAAAGAAGATATGTAGTAGGGTTTCTTGTATTTAAACCATCTGCTCTGCCATAGATATACGGATAAGTCAGGCACATATCGAATCAATATACACACGTCTCCTGGTTGGCTTCTTTGTACTTCTTCATCTTTCTAGCACGTACTTCCCCCATCCAGACCTCATAACAATACAAAGGACCGGGCGCAGGATATCGGATATCTCCCAGGAAAAGTCTTTTTGGAAACAGACCTCCCCGTAAATGTCTATCACAGAGGTTGACGCTGGAACGGGCAATGGACCCAGAGAAAATATCAGGTCGGGTGCGAGCAATTTTGTTGTTGATGATTTAGAAATTATAACCGCCGGCTTTCAGCAAATCAACACGAAGAGGCCCTGGACGTCTGTGCTAGTGATGGGGAATCAGGCCTGAGAGTTCTCGCGCTGAGTGAGCAAGAAAGGAAAAGAGAACTCTGCACGGCTGGGGTGGGCCCGAGACTATTTACTTGAGTTTTTTAACAGCCGGATCGTGCGTATGAGCGAGGGGGGATTTTCTGATGGGCTTGGTGGTAGCCCCGATCATTTGATAATGATCCAAAAACGAAAAGAACAATAAAAGGAGAGGCGATGCCTCAGCGAGTCTTGGCATGGCTCGACACCCATGAGGAAAACACAGCCAAAAAATATTACATAGGAATGAACTAGATGGGTATTTTGTAGGAAAGGTTTGAGGGTCGCTGGTATTGAATACCAGTAGGTTTGCCAGCCGATTGCCACTGAGAAAACCCTATTCAATAGCAGCGAAACTCGATAGAATACCGGTGTGGATGAGGGTATCTGTTAGGGTAGTTTAGAAGGGTTGCACGCCTATTTTTGGCTGCCCTATTGAGTGATCTTGGCACAGTTGATTAGCCCACAAGAGGCTCGCTCTTTTGTAACTAGACTGGACAACACACACAGACAAGACAACTACACCCACATAGTTAACCAATACACGCTTTTCCTTTCCATCTCAATTGGGCCTAGCGCCAACCTCTTTCTATCTTTCCTGTCCGACCAATTAGATACCGTAAAAACTCAAATAGAAGATAAATGTGCTAGGACGTTGGAATTTCCCTTCTCAGCTACGCGAGGGGAAAACACCGCAAACTCAGCCCCCCGTTGAGACATAACAAACGGAATATACGAGGCGCCTTACTAGGAGAGGCAACTCCAACGTCCTAGCACATTTATCTTCTATTTCAGTTTTTACGGTATTTCATCGTCAGGTCAACTCTCAAGCGGTATATTATTCGGTTTAGCAAGAGGTCACGACCAAAAGCAGGGACCGGATACAACAGCGCTCGAAACACCATCCATCCGAAGGGGAAACCAAAAGTAGCCCGACACCGGTACTCGTACGAGGCTGGCGACAAAAATCACGGGTATGATAGATGAAGGTTTTCCACTGAAAACAGCCATATTCACGACCTTCCCACCACTGATCTAGTAAGGCTATCAAAACCAAATCTTCTACATATCTAGGTTCTACTCTCTAGCCCTTTTGAACTCCGTATCTAAACTGGCTGAAGAACTATCAAGAGAGTAATCGTTGGCACATCGGCCGTGGCGCAATTTTGGCTTTTTTGTATGGGAAACGGCAAGGCTTGGAGCAGTCCAACTTTACAATATTCCATGCCAAAGCAGCTAGTGACTCTTTAAAGATCTGTCATCACTTGAGGAGATATTTGAAGGTATTTTGGACCATAATATGAATTTTCGGCTTCAGGATGCATTACGGAGGTACTGGGCATAAGTTTTGTAGGTTCCACAAGCGAGGTTTGCTGCCATCACCCTTGTGTAACCTACAAAACTTATGCCCTGTACCTCCGTAAATGAAGAGTGCAAAGTAGGCCAGTTTGGGCGGTACATGACTAGGCAGGCTGTGTTACTTGTAATGGTGTTTATCCCTTAGTCTGTATCTGTCACTTTTTATTCCCGGATCTCAACTGGACCAGAAATTACACATCTGGGGACGGGTTAGCCAATTTGATCAGTGGATTGGGTAACCCTAAAAATCAAAATGAAAAAGGTTTTCGCGCACGCCACTTTGTGATACCAGTACTGGTAATGTCCTGACGTTTGTGAATACGACCTAATGCGAGGATCAGGGCAAAAAAGCTGAATTTTGGCGGTATGCAATAGCAGTTGTGTTCACAATCGTACGACCATGAACTCCCATCAACCTCGAATTTATAAATAGAGTCTTGAGACACACCAAAGCGGGTTACAGGCAAATAAGTACCGTGCTCATGTGTGATTAATTTTAATGCAGGTGAGAGCGCCTATATTTGTTTGTTTCAGGGTTGGGTGACGTTACCCTTGGCGGCACATACAAAACCTGGGAGGGGTGAAAAGGAGGGTTGTCGTTGAGGCAAGACAATAAGTATCACATCCAGTGGCATCCGGTCTGGCCAACACAGTCCTTCTGAGAGCAAGCGTAGACTACAGTTAGGTAGAAATCCATATTCGAACCGATGTTAGCTTGGACAGTTTACAAGTGGCCCAGTTTCTAGAAACGATAATTCTCTGGTTCAAAATTCTCATCATACGAGGAAATATGGGTCTCCAGGTAGTATTGGATTGTATTGAAAAATGGAGGAACAGAGGAAAAGGAGATGGTCCTAATAGCACTGGCACATAAACTGGATTATCTATTCAAGAAACATGTTCACCTGTAGACTATTTTAGCTAATATTGGTGGTTAAGAAAGTTAATGTTTTAAGAAATGTGGGAATAGGCACGATTATCCTATTGGCTTCTTGACTTGGCTAAGAAGTGGATTGAATGATAGTTGAGATAATGGAGGCGACAGTTACTTCTTTTTAGAACAAGATCAGTGCACCCAGGCCATCTTGACCAAGGATACGGTTTTCCACAACTAAAGTAGGTTTGCACTACAGCATTAAGGCTCCTGCACTTTGGACCAAATGCCTGCGAATATTCTCGTTTTGCAAGTTGGGTAACAGCTTCAAAGATCTTCCAAATGGTCTCATAATGCGTGTCTTGCTCCACATCTCTTTTCAAGCCGGTGTCCAGTATGGCTTGATTGTTTGCCTGATAGTCTTGACTCTCTGCTATGACAAGTTCATTACGAGATTTCCTGAATTGCTTATCAACTATTTGTTCGACCGCATCTGGTTCCCCCTTCTCGCTGTGCTCTTGACTTTGATCCTGCTTCGAGCTCGTACTATCAACCAGATTTTCATCAGTGCGTGTTTCCCCCCCTTCCACCATGTTCGATCCTGTTTTCTCAAATGGCATATTCTGAAGTACCGCTTCAAAGGCATCAACAAAATTCTTAAAGGATTCAAGTACACGGTTGATATGATAGAGGTAGTCCATCTCACTGCAAATACATTTGATTGAGATTTCAAGATCACTAATGAGAATGAAATTTTGCCCAATCAAACCAGGGCCAACGAGCGTGAAGACAGAGTGGTTCCATCCGGTTGGTATGTAGAGACCTTCGTTTTCAGGGATCAGAGTCATTTGGCAACCTTCAAGGTTTGGCCCACAATTAGGAATTGCCAAAGCCGTAGCTCTCTGATGCTTGATACCGGTGCTTGAATTCGGATAGAATATTCTTTTGTTGAAATTCATTGAGAACCAGAGTGTCCTTTGTTTCTAATATCAAGTAGGCATTGGGGCAATCGTAGCAAAGCCCATGTCTGAGTCATATTAGTTTATAGAAAGGAGAATTACCAGATTCCTACATAAAGAAACAAGGGGAAAGCTTACAGGGAGGTTTTTGGGTATACAGACCATGACTGGGGATATTCACTTGAACGGCAAAGGTGTAGACCCATTTGGCTTGGAGGAAATGTTAAGAAGTAAAACCTCTTTGTACTCTTTCCGATACTAATAGATTGAGGAATAAATGAGCCTTGATAGAGGTATGATTGTCATGCATTACCTGGTGTAGGTTTGAGAATTCGTTCTTTTTTCCTGGACAAGTTCTGAATTAACTAAGAAGGGCCAAGTTTACATCAGATACTTATCTGGATTGAAATGTAGATTTCTTCTGTGAAATTGATATAACCAGGCCAACGGGATGGCAAAATCATCGGCATTGTAAGATGACAGAAGTGAGAAAGGAAAGGATAAGCCACTACCAGAGATGCATTGCAGTCACTATTACAAATCGCAGACATCTTGGTTGTGTAAAGATGATACTCTTGGTAGAATTGTAGTTCACAATCAACTTGGGCAAGAGTAGGTAGGCCCTTCCCAACATATCGTAACTGAACAGGTTTCCCATAGACCCTTTTGAAAATTTCAAAATCTGGCGGCCAGGATGGCGTTGGTTTCGGACTTGATTTCTTGGCCAATAATGAGCTCAGTTAGTGTAATTCCTTTGAAATCGATTGTGAGACCACACAATTCCTCTAAGGTAAGATGACTGTGTTACCAATGTTGTGGAACAAATAAATAATTCTTTGGATATGTTGTTACCAGCCAGCCACCATCCTGTTCAAACCCGGCGTTGGTAGAGATATTTGATCTTTGCATGTGTTCCTTGTTGCTAGATGTCGGTGGCTACAAAAAGCAGGGATTCTCCCTATTCAGGGATCTAGTCCAATTACAATATTCATGGTCAGCCTTACACTTTAGCCCGGTCTCGAATAAAGGAATTTTCACACTCCATACCAATCTCAATAGCAGAATCCGGTGCTCTCTATATGTATTTACATGTTGTCTGAGTTTGAACTGTTGAGGATACTGAACACGGAAGTGTGACAAACTAAACTTGAAAGAACTGCTAATATCTGTGGTTGAAAGACCCATTTCCAGATGTGTAATCCAGTGGTGGCCGCTTTGAGAAGGAATGATTGGGTTTGCAAAATTTCACAGCCTGTGAGAATCTCGTCCCTTCTTTGCCCACTATCAGTAGGTTAGCACTGCTTGGTCTCAAATGAGTGTAATGTGTGGTTTAAACCTCCATGAGCAATAGATGCAGCAAATCTTGGGTTTGAGGCACTGGACCTATCATGCGGGTCATAGGGGTTTTAGACATGAGCCACGGCTCATCCATTCCCAATACCTGATTGGTGGAATTAATATCAGGCTTTAGTGGGCAGAGTGTATATAGTGGGTCTTTGAATATGTGGAAGTGTCAATATTTAATATGAACTTCATTGAGCATCCAGCGACTAATACAATTCTCAGGTGGTTGCTGAAGTGACCTGTGAGGATCATCAGGAAGATTGTTGCTGTCAATACGTTTTTGCTTTTTATTGTCAGCTGGAGCATGTTCATCTGTCATCTTCTGACTGTTCTCAATGAATAAGTCTTTAGCGAATTTGTCAAATCAGAGAGGGCAGAAGTGCAAATCTCTAGGCGACATGCCGTGTAACAGAGTGTCTCCTTTTATATTTTGTTCCCATTCTGTCGTAACAGTCTTCTGATTAGGTACCGAGAACAATAAATACTGAAATTCCGTGTGTGTGTGTAACAAGCGTTCACTGAGGACTCAGTTTGTTCGCACAGAGTGGACTGGGGGGTTGGGAGAAACCGTGAATTGTAGTGTAACCAAATAGCCGATAAGGCACCATCGCTCATAAGCTTTGTGGCCACATAGGTTATAATAAACCAAAATCCCATTGTAATTGGGTATATTAGACTAAATTGGATATAGTGGTAGGTCAGGTGCAGTGCCACAAAATGTCAGCATATGGTTCCTATTACAACAAAAAAGCCCTACACCACCCTCCGCTATTTTATTTTTCCCCATGCGACTTGGCCCGCCTGCACCTCCTGCCCCAACATTATCTGCTCTACCAGTACCCCATAGCGTCGTCTGCCCCCACGTGCTGCCTCAATATCATCATCCTCGACATCATCCGCCCCCCGGATGTCGAACCCACCGTCACACCTGCCCAGACCTTTCCTCGGTGGCCAGAAGAGACAAAACAAGCAAGCTGGAGATCTCATTATGTAGGGGCCCCTAAATGAATGTCACGGTGCCGACCGCGGGTAACCTGTTGGTAAATTTGGAGCTGGGAGAGAGAGGGGGCAGGGGGTGTAGGTGGAGGTCCTGCGCAAGGCTATTGTTATTATTACTGTACGAGTACAGTACTCGTGTTGTCCTGACGTTTGTGTAATCGCAGTTGTGTTCACAAACATCAGGACATTACGAGTACTGTACCCGTAATACTATTATTTGATTTCCGGCAGTGATGCACTCTTACTTACATGATATCGCTCTACCCCATTCTGGATTGCCATGTCAGCATAAGGTGGCATGATTACTCGAGTACAGTGACACCTCGCTATCATCACCTGGTGGACTCTGATGTCTCGATACCGTAGTGAGAAAAAACAAACTCGGGATAGCTTATCTGCTCTTCAAAATGCAAGAGGTACAGGCTCATCACGACTAAGAGGTCCGTTGATTGCATCACAAATCCACGCTGGAATAGTGAGCGCAATACCGTAAAATCTCGAATAATTGTCCTCCTGTGCTATGAAGTGGAATTAAGGTGAGTCATGCCAAGTATTGCTCATAGGATTACGCAATATCAGTTTTAAAGGTCTTGGTACAAATCTAATCATAGGAAAAACCGATTTCATCTTCATCTTCCTCCACCAGCTCACGATCATCAGCTTCAACCTCCCCCCCGATCCGCAAGTCAACTAATCCCCCTTTTAGAAAATCTGTCGCTAACCCTTTAACAGATATTTCCTGATCCTCACTTCCAGCAACTGGAAGTGAGAGGCCTACAATGCGAAATGCCTTTCGTATAACCTCCGCTCGCTTCAGCGAAAACCTCTCCCAAGCCTCTCCCACCGCCCAGGTTGTTGCTACTCGCCGACCACCAACCATGCTACCCTGTAGTGAGCCTCCGGTTGTAAGCATCCTCTCCTCCTCATCCTCGATTCCTGTGAGTTGCATTTCTAATGTTTCCTATTCATAGTTTAGAGTTAGTTTTTTCAAAAATACTATGTTCATACTTGTAAGTAGGTAAAGTCCCTAGGCAAAAGTGTTCATGAAATCGCCTAGCCGGATGTCTCATATTTGCACGAACACTTTTGCCTAGGGACCATAGGATAAGGATTCTGTTTTGTTTTTGATTGACTGGTCTGCTTACATTTAAGATATCTTTAAAGGGCCAGTTGACGGAGACATCAAGGGGTTCCACGATTCCTGTGCAGCCTGCTCGTATGATGCTAACGGTAATATCATGGGCTATAAAGGTATCGAGAACCTCTTCTGTTTTATCCTCCAGAAAAAAGATCCACCGGGATCAGTGTTGGCTGACTATCAAGAACAGGAACAAGCTGCTCTTCCGGCCATTCAACCATATTGGTTGAATTGGCATACGCTGTGGGATTAAATTTTACCACTACGCGTGGATGGTAGAGTTGCCTCTCAGGGACAATGGAGCCTGCAATTCCTTTCCCTCGGAAAAGGAGGAGAGGTGCCACACGAGGAATACAGTCTGCCAAAATCGTAAGTTGAATCGTCCCTTGCCGCTTATCCCACCCTGATTTTGTTGACTAAAGCCAAATAGTTTTATCTCCAATCGTATTGTACGTTTGCCCGTGCAAATACTCAAAGGAACCAGGCATCTGATCCATGTTGCATATATTTTGCAGATGATACCGGCCCACAGCACCCCCTCCCTCGAGTGTCTGCTTCACGTAGCTCGGAGTTCCGTCGCTTGTAGCACATCCAGGCAAGTATAGATTCCCCAAAGTCTCACGAAAGTTTACTTGCAATATTTGTTACAGCTCTTAAACTAATTTGATGCCATGCTAGGAAGTTGCGAAACCATCAATGCGAGCAACGGAACTCCTGAGAATCCTTCTCATGATAGAGTTTCACAACAAGCTCTTTACTTACTCTCCGGAACCAGCCTCGTCTCACAGGTCTTCCAAGAACCCGCCGCTCCCGAAGCTGTAAAAACACTTCTGGCTCTATCTGTCCCCATTGTCGCTGCCGCCCTCCTCCTACTGCCCACTGCTGCTCCCTTGTTTGAATACCGTATTTCCCCTGTCTGGTCCTTCTTCCACCGAGTAAGATTTCTACCCGGTATCTTGAAGTGAGTCGCTGCTTCGGCTCTGGTAGGCTCTCGCAGTTTTGTTGGTCCACATGGTATAGATGCCTTATACGAGTAAGAAAGAGCCTGTAGTTTATAACTAACTGTATAGGACCTATATGGATTTGAACAGGCTTTTGGTGAGAGATTGTCTGTAGCGCTTCGGTAAGTGGTTTTCGTTTTGGACCTGTTTTTTTTTTAATTCCAGGATAAAACTTCGTTGGGGGGAGGGCTTGGAGATCAACCTGGAGTTTGATGCGTCCTGCCCTTTTTTTTGTTGGAGGTATTTGTTGCGATAGTCAACTTCTGGTGTTACGATTTTGCTTGATATTTTTTTCCTTTTCAATATCCTTTATTCTATATCTACAACTGTTCACTATATATTCCTTGTATCATGACCACTTTTCTGGTGATGAGTCGACGTTGGAGTCAATGGCAACCTCCGTTGATTAGTCCTCCTTTTTTTATTTTTTTTGATTCAAAATTGTTACTCATACTCTAATTTCGGTTCTTCCGGGTTTCAAACTCTATTTCACCTTCATAGCACAGAGGACAATTATTCGAGATTTTACGGTAGCGTTAACTAACACTACCATGCGATATGCATATCGATTGATTCATTTGATTCCAACTAGACGAGCATGTCATAACCCTCAATCTTTCCTAACGACGCTATCCCTCTCCAATGAGGTCAGGGAGCACGGGCGGGAGCGGCAGGCGCAACGGGTAGCGATGGTGCGAGGAACACAGGAGTTACTGGTAGCTGATCGGTTGGAGGAGGTGCACCACATTCGCAATGACAGTCAGCCGCTGGCGATGCGGTTCGATGGGTTCGAGGAGCGGTTTGAGAGGCTGAAGAGGAGGATGGACCGAGGGTTGAACCAGATTAAAGCGTGGAGCGAGGGTCTAGCGGAGAGGTTGTGGACCAAGGAACAGACGACGGACGAGAACGATCGGACCGCAGCGGCGACGCTGCAGACGATTCTTGAACGGCTGGATGATGTCAGTGGTCCGATCCGACTGGCAGAATAGAGTAGAATAGAATACTCCACCTCCGAAACATCGGGAGACCAGAACTACGCGTTATATTTGTACGAAAAAGCCCACCCTACGAACTGGACAGGATTATGGCTGCTACACTACAAAGTTGACTTACCACGTGCCTGAGTATCGTGACACCTGTAAAACCACTCACAGTGAAAGGTGACTGCTTGCCACACCTCCAGGAGTCCCACGGCGGCAGGACCACTCGTAAACTAATCTACTTGAGTAGGAGTATGAGTACTCACCACACAGGGTGAGGAAACAGATATCCTGAGTACTCAGAAACCAGAAGGACTGGAAGCCCAAACACGATTGGCTGACTACCTGATCTTAGGTAGCAGCGTTTGCCAGAAGCTCTGAGTGTATACGGAGGTGAAGCACCTAAATTTTGTATGTTCTACAGGGGCTTAGTGGACCAAACCTCACTTGTGGAACATACAAAACTTGGTAAGGAACGAACCAACATACAATTACACCTTAACGTATTTCACCCAGTAATGGGTCACCCCCTAGTAATAGGTCACATATTTGATTTTCCTTGCACAGCTAAAAAGTGAATTTCTGCCACCACATTTTCATTTAAACTTATATAATTTATCCAGACTATAGAATGAGAGCAGCCAATTGTTACTAGAAAATATGAAGTATTTCAGAAAAGGAATGCCTCTGGAATCCAGCAGAGTGATATTTCCTGAAATCGTTTTGAGCATCTTTGAAAGCTTACATTGCCACTTTCCCCTTCATAGAATAATTAATTCAATCTCTTGAAGATCTCTAGGGACAGCTACTACTGAAGCTGGAACTTGCAGAATTTGATTTGGGTAACTATTGATTTCAAGCCAAGGTTTTCAAAATACTAAATATATTAACATAATATATATACAATATCTTCTATCTCTTTGGCACTTGATTCACATGCTCAAATTTCAGAAACCTTAGAAGTACCTGATTTCTGCCCTCCAGTTTTCATCCTATTCTTTAGCCTCTCCTGGCTATTACCCTTTACTTTCTGAATCCCTCCTGCTTCATCCCCAGCCTCCCTTTTCAGCTAATCTTATTTACTCTTCGTCAATTTATCAACAACCTTTGCAAAATACTATTATGATTATACTCTTCAATGCAAGAAACTATCATCTGCTTCTTTGGATGGGGAAACAACTGCTAGCTTTCATCAGTGATCTTTCTAGAAGTAGTACAGCTGTTGACTGCTTTCCGAAGGGTTGACTTGGAATCATCAAAGCCCTTAACTAAATAGTTGATAGAAACATCAGCATTTTAATTATTGATAGTAATTGCTGCCTGAAGGTGATCCTCCAGGTCAGGCTTCCAGTTTGGTATGTGTTTGGTAGTGCTTTTTGTGAAATTTGGTATGGCAAGAGTGTGGGTTATATGTTAAAATGAGGGCAGTCTGAAGGTTAAAAGTCCACTAATCTTTGAGACTCTTGCTCAGCCTCAGATTTTGCCTTAATCTTTTATTATTTACAGGTCTTATAGTACATCACCTATAGAATAATCTTGAGAAATCTTTGATTTTTTGCATGAGTGGTACCTTTGCTTTCCAATAGTTTTAGACATAATGATGATATCTCACTTGTAACATTTACGGATGGGGCAATGAAAGAGTGGTTTCAATAATTGGCTGGATTATACACAAGTCTCAAGACAATTTGGAAAGTTACTTTAAATAAGATTGGACAATGTTTACCCTCTAGAATTACTAATATATCAAAGCATACTATGGAGAACGAGTGACCCATTACTAGGGGGTGACCCATTACTGGGTGAAATACGTTAGATATAAAAGTATTTATTGAAAAAATAAAAATACATTATATTAAAACATATTATTCCTTGTCAAGGAATGAAAAAACATACACAAACACCTTACATATAAAATATGCACTGAGGCGAGTACCAGGAAACCTATTTGCGATGTAATCATCACAGGGGATATTCTGAGAGAGCAAAAAGTCTGTGAGGCGGACTGTCACTACTGCTTTATGAAAAAAGTATGAAGCCCAAAGCCAAGTTACAAAAGTGTCTTTTTCGAAGAAACATTGTGATAGTCAAGTGTGCCCACTATCCTCTTGCCATACAACCAATGGCTCAACCAAAGTCCACTATTCTGCCTCGACCAATCAGCCATGTCCTACAACCTCATTTGCTTCAAACTTTATCGAAATCTGTACTCGCATGATTGATATTCATAGGATATAATCAGAAGTGGTTCAGAGTATGGTAGTTCAGACACTTACTATTTATCAATGCCTATTTACAATATGACTGTGCCATGCCAAGTCCTCAGCCCAGATATGATACACCTATTATGTTTTACCTACTTCACTGAACACCAATCTTAATCTCATTTCCATAGAAAGCATTTTCCTATTCTACACATTTTATTTATACGGCACTAAACAGGGCCTAAGGATTTGCGACGTCTTCCCCCAAGTAAACCCTAATTGATATACGGTATTAAGACTCGGGCCCCTCCCCATGCAGCTATCCTCCTACTAACAACAGGAGTGACCCCAGCCTCGTGTTCACTCTGGAAATACCGTGTATCAACTTATGAATACGTGCAATATATTTTTGAGGCTGTCTTTTCTAACTATAAACAAAAACTAAATATCAAGAGAGATCCAAACAATAAGTGAAAGTATTATCAAGATATCACTTAATTGGGTTAGGATTTGATAATCACAATACGGCAATCCAGCTCGAGGGATCATTTTCAAATCACTGCTAGCCACATGTATGTGATTATCACACACAGGGTAGATGAGTTTGGTTAATTGCATAATTTTGTCAGGTGCACGTCGCAGGATGAATAATAGGAATGGGTTAATGGGACAGCAGGGGCGGAATTGGCTAACGAATTAGAAAAGGCTAGAGTAGGAAATACTTGCAAGACAACAAAAGCAATGGAGGAAGAAAGGACCAGAAGATAGGGGCCTATGCTTTTGTCTCAAAAGGGTGAAATAGTGGTATAAGGTAATCCATAAAGGAGGCCACCGTCCTGTCATCACTGTTTTCCACAGCCCTGCTGGGGCTAGATTTCCAGAATGCACTATAGAAGGATGAAACTCGGTGATCATTCGCGATCAACGGGGTCCGGGCAGGTGGGTAGTCTTAAGGATCTTTTGCGGTCGATATACTAATCCCTGAACCTGTATTCAAACACTATGGCTAAAGGCTAAGTTGATAGCGTGGGTCATGAGCTTAACTAGACTAGGGAAAGTGGTAAGCAATCAGAATCCCTTACCAGGTAATCATGGCTAGAGTCTATTTGGGTAATCCTGATAGGAAAAACGTTGTGCTTCTGAAATGGTCTAGTACTGAGAATAGCGCAGAATCAGTAATGTTGAGCATTGCCATGATGGAGGCCAGAGTGCCCGCCTAGATTTCCACCCAGGTACTAAAATAAGCCAATGTGGACACCAGGAAAATACCATCGATCGTTACTTCTTTTGTGTTGAATTTGAACTCTAGTTGCTACTTCTTTCATCCATTTGATCGATTATCTCTACTTTAGCGTGACACTAAAAGTGCCTGTACGAAAGTACAGGTTAAGGGATAGTTGTAAGGCACGTCACTGATAGATCTATCAGCCGCACTCCTAGCAAGGGGTGGGGTGGATTGGGAAGTCACCATACCCAATTAGGCAATCCTCATCCCCAATTGCCTGCTTTGGCCTCCTTCGAACCGAAACCCCATTTTAGCAAATCTACTCTGGTCTAAACCTTTCCCATGTGCTCGGTTAAGTTGTCCTAATTTTGTTTTTAAGTATTGTTGATGCCAGAATTGTGTGCGGAATTGGCCATTTTAATAAAACTGTTTCAGGCCACCCACGTTATCAGCCCCACCTGGAGAGATTGTAACTCTCGCTTATAACTGTAGCGGGAATGTAAGATAGATGGTGGGTTATCTCCTGGTTACATGAGACATTGTAAAATCTCTCTCATGCATTAGGGTCATGGCTTTAACACATTGTAGCTAGTGATTCATGTGACTTCGAACCAAGCCTCTTTATGGGAGAAAACCTTTTGAATACCATGCGCTTGGCGGTCAATCCTTTCGGATACCATCGACCAGGAAATATACTATCGAGAATGTGAAACCTTCACAGGGGCAACCCCAATTGGAACGAACAACGAAGACTTTTACACACTCTAGCATACTGGTATCTTTTTATCCCTTAAACAATACAGGGAAATTGAAAAAAATGCCAGAAAAAATAAAGAATTAGTTCAACCCTCCAAAGATTTTTCTAGAACCTCCTTACAATTATTTTTTAGCAATTTTCTAGGGGTTCTTGGCTTAAAAAACTATCCCACAGAATGCCATTCTGAGGTTGGAAAAATAAATGCAAGACATTGGCCACATTTACTCCATTTTCACATTATTTGTTAATTTTTCTTTGTTGTTTAATGGTGGCCGAAGAGAGTGATGGTTCCATGCAATGGTTTCACTTTTTCAATAGTATATATTTCTCGGTCAATGCTATCCGGAAGGGTTTCACGCCAAGAGCATGGTATTGAAAAGGTTCACACCTCTTTATGGCGGTGGCAACCATATCAAGCTGACCACTCACAATAGCAACATTCTTGCCATGACTAAGCCTCCTGTCTTGTGTAGTTTTGAGTACACAGGCATCAGATTAGATTCAGATATCGCCAATGCCAAGAGACGCTAATGCATGAGAGAGATTTTACAATGTCTCATGTAACCAGGAGATATTGAGTAGGAAAGCTTGATGTATTATGACTACCGTACTGATGATGTTTGTAGTTACCGCCCAAGAAAAGGGTTTGCAGCAGTTTAAGGTCGAGCTATGCGTATTCTACTCTCGCCAGGGGTAAAGTATTGGAACAAACATGAGGGCGAACGTTTGTGCGATTAACTAAAAAAAGAGCGGTTATTTTCCCTCTTGGGTATCTTGGGACCCGAATAAAGGAAATTTCATCCTGGCTGCAGTTTGTTCCAATATTTTACCCCTGTCGCGAGTACAATGGGCACTTGGGGGTTTTCGTGGGTGGTTAGTACTGCAGAATTGGACTCGAGTGGTGTGATATGTTAGGGATTAGGAACCCGTGTATGATTCCTCATCATACTCGTGGGGTGCGGATATATTAGATAGAAGAATCATGTTAGTTTCCCGGCGTTCGCGCGGCTGAATTGGAATATGAGCAGTCGAGTACTCGCCATTGCATATGAGCAGTGGGTGGCCCAGAGTTGCGGTCGTGATCTCAATCCTCTGAAAAATAGTTGTAGGTGTGTGCAAGGCTGCTTTAAAACTGCGGGACCCCCGCTTCATTTTAACTATACCCCACTTCTCTTCTCATCGCAGGAATATCCTCAACAAACCGTACCAGCAGCTCCTCCTTTTCCGCAGACCGAGCGATAAAGAGTGGAAGATGTCGCAATACACCGTCCATAATAGCACCGAATTCTCCAATAACGGTAACGCCTTTGATGTGCGGAATAGCGATACCATCACCCGTGATCGATCCCAACTCCTAGCCTGGTTATCACCCCTGAACCCTGCCTTGCGGCATTGGGAAATTCAAGAGCGCCGTGCCAGTGATGTCGGAGAATGGCTCATACAAACCGAGGAATTCAGGAGATGGTGTGCTGGTTGTGAGGGTGGTGGTGAGGGTGGAAGCGCAGTTCTGTTTGGTTATGGGAATCCCGGGGTGGGGAAGACATTTATTAGGTAACTAGGATCTACACTGGGGAGTGGGGGGAGAGAGCCCTTGCTAACGAGCTGCGATGATAGCTCGCGGTGGTGGATAGGCTGTGCGACCAGACCGTCGGACGAAACGCTGCCGTTTCATGTTTTTACTTGGACTTCGCCGCACGAAAGGAGCAGTCAGCCACCAATGTGCTAGGATCACTGCTAAAGCAGATGGTGAGTGGGATGGAAAGGATTCCGGAGGAAATATCCCGGGCCTTTCAACAGCAAGCAATGAACATTGGTGGGCTCAGACCCCAACTCGGTAATATCGTGAAGATGCTGCAGGTCGTCACGTCCTTACGGCCAACGTTTATGGTGATTGACGCACTAGACGAATGCTCGGGAGCGCAGCGAGCCAGGCTCCTTAATTCGCTGAAACAAATCCTTGAGAGGTCCCCGGACACACGAATATTCGCAACCGGAAGGCCACATATTTTGGCAGAGATTGAAAAGCGTCTTGCTGGGCACGTGCAAAGCGTCTCTGTAACTCCCAGTGTTCCCAACGGGCCAGGCCGGGCCCGCCTATAGGCCATATAGGCTTTTTCCCGGCTGCCTGATAGGCCGGCCTGGCCTATATAGCCTAGGCCGGCCTATACGGCTTCGGCCGA